>JAESFN010000179.1_pt1 | contig 91393 bp, 86 predicted proteins | sample 9269411 | NCBI WGS metagenome assembly JAESFN01 (sample SAMN14505399, study PRJNA617100) | algae metagenome | isolation source: Iphinoe sp. HA4291-MV1 and co-occurring heterotrophs from trail next to... | place: USA: Maunawili Falls, Hawaii | collected 2009-07-25
GGCGAGGCGATCTCGGAAGAGGACATGCAGAAGGCGCTCGCCGCCGATGCGGTGATCTTCGGCGCCGTCGGCGGGCCGAAGTGGGACAAGGTGCCGTACGAAAAGCGCCCGGAAGCCGGGCTGCTGCGCCTGCGCAAGGACCTGAAGCTGTTCGCCAATCTCCGTCCGGCGATCTGCTATCCGGCGCTGGCCGACGCCTCGTCGCTGAAGCGCGAGCTGATCGAGGGCCTCGACATCCTGATCGTGCGCGAGCTGACGGGCGGCGTCTATTTCGGCGAGCCCAAGACCATCACCGATCTCGGCAATGGGCAGAAGCGCGCCATCGATACCCAGGTCTACGAGACCTACGAGATCGACCGCATCGTCCGCGTCGCCATGGACCTCGCCCGCACCCGCAAGAACAAGGTGCACTCGGCCGACAAGAAGAACGTCATGAAGTCGGGCGTACTGTGGGACGAAGTCGCGCAGGCCGTCGCCAAGGACTATCCTGATATCGAGTTCCACCACATCCTCGCCGACAACGCGGCAATGCAGCTGGTGCGTAACCCCAAGCAGTTCGACGTGATGGTGACCGACAACCTGTTCGGCGACATCCTGTCGGACGCGGCCGCCATGCTCACCGGCTCGCTCGGCATGCTGCCGTCCGCTTCGCTAGGTGCGCCGGACGCCGTGACCGGGAAGCGCAAGGCGCTGTACGAGCCCGTGCACGGTTCGGCTCCGGATATTGCCGGCAAGGGCATCGCCAACCCGATCGCCATGCTGGCGTCGTTTGCCATGGCACTGCGCTACTCGTTCAACATGGTGGCGCTGGCCGACCGGCTCGAGGCGGCCATCTCCGGCGTGCTGGCCGATGGCCTCCGCACCGGCGATATCGCACAGGACAATCGCAAGACCGTCGGCACCGAAGAGATGGGCGCCGCGATCCTCAAGAAGCTCGCCGCCTGACAACAGACGGATTAGTTTGAGCTGGCCCGGTGCCCCCGCGGGGTGCCGGGCCTTCGTTCATCTGCGCTTCAGGTGCGCTGTGATTTCTCCGCGCATCGGGGAGGTCATATTATGACTTACGATATACGCACACTGCTGAATCGCGCTGTCGACCATGCCGTCGACTATCGCGCCTCGCTGGCCGAGCATGCCGGCCGTCCGGACCACAGCTACGCCGAAATGCGCGACCGGCTGATGGAGCCGGTGCCCGAGCAGGGCACCGAGCCGCTTGCTGTGCTCGAGGAACTGGTCGAACGCAGCGCCGGTGGGCTGATGCCGATCACCGGACCGCGGTTCTTCGGCTGGGTGATGGGGGCCTCGCACCCCGCAGGCGTCGCGGCCGACTGGCTGGTCAGCGCCTGGGGGCAGAATGCCGGCTATCACACGCCGACCCCGGCTGCCGCTGCGATGGAGGAGGTGGCCGAGCACTGGCTCCTCGATGTTCTCGACCTGCCGCGCCAGAGTTCGATCGGTTTCACCACCGGCGCGACCGTTGCGGGTGCCGTCGGGCTTGCCGCAGCGCGGACCCGGGTGCTGCTCGATGCCGGCTGGGATCCGGATGCCGATGGGCTGTTCGGTGCGCCGCCCGTGCATGTGCTGATCGGCGACGACGCGCATTCCTCGATGTTCTCGGCGCTGCAGCTGATCGGCTTCGGCTATCGCCGGCTGATCCGCGTCGCCACCGACGGGCAGGGACGAATGAGCGTTTCGGCGCTGGATGCGGCGCTGCGCGGGCTGAGCGGCCCGAAGATCGTCATCGCCCAGGCCGGGCAGATCAATACCGGCGCTTATGACCGGTTCGAGGACATCATCCCGATCGCCCATGCGGCCGGCGCCTGGGTGCATGTCGATGGGGCGTTCGGGCTGTGGGCCCGGGCGACGCCGTCGCTGAAGCACCTGACGGCGGGCATCGAGGCGGCGGATTCGTGGGTCACCGACGGGCACAAATGGCTGCAGGTGCCGTACGATTCCGGCTTCGCCATCGTGCGCGACCGGGAGGCGCATCAGCGCGCCATGACGCAATGGGCGAGCTACCTGCCCACCATCAGCCCGACCGACCGGGTCCCCTCGGCCTTCGTCCCCGAGCTGTCGCGGCGGGCCCGCGGCACCCCGGTGTGGGCGATGCTGAAAACGCTCGGGCGGCAGGGGGTGGCGGAGCTGGTGGAGCGCCATTGCGCGCTGACCAAACGGATGGCCGAGCGGCTGAGCGCCGAGCCAGGCATCAACCTCAGGAACGAGGTCACCATCAACCAGCTGATCGTGGATTTCGGCTCGGGCGACGCCGCGGCGCGCAAGGCGCTGACCGAAGCGGTGATCGCGGGGGTGCAGGCCGGCGGCGTGTGCTTTGCCGGCGGCGCGGCCTGGCATGGCGACTGGGTGATGCGGATCTCCGTCACCTCGGGTGCCACCACCGAGGCGGACATCGACCTCTCGGCCGATGCCATCATCGCCGCCTGGCTAGATGTCAGGGGTTAGCGATGATCGGGCTTCCGCATCGGATTGAACAGCACCGAGCTGCGCTTGCCGTCGAGCGCATCGAAGATGTCGCCGGGCTCGATTCCCATGTCGCGCAGCAAATACGGCTGCATGCGGCTCAAACCGGTCAGCGTGGCGCGTTCACGCCTCCGCTGCACCCAGCGGCGCAGCAGGCGGCGGATGAAGCCGGGGTCGGTGTTGTGGCGGATGGCGAGCGGGCTCTCGTCCAGGTCGATGGTCGTCATATTCGTCGTCCCCAGCGCGCCCCGCTTGCGACAAAAGATATGATGACTTTGCGCGAACTGATAGCGAGCACGTGGTACAGTGCGGCACCGCGCGAAATTGGCGAGCAATCGCAGCCGGATAGTCCCGAACGCGTCGCCCCGGTGTGGGGCACGCGATCCGAAAACCATACCGGCGGTACTGTTTTGGGAAGGGATCACCATGCGTAAAGGCAGTGAGACGCGCGAACGCATCCTCGACATCGCCGAAGCGGGCGTCCTGGCCAAGGGCTTTGGCGCGACCTCGATCGACGAGATCATCGCCGAGGCGGGGATCACCAAGTCCGGCTTCTTCTACCACTTCCACGACAAGAACGAGCTGGCGCAGGGGCTGCTGTCGCGGCATCGCAGCCGACTTGGACAGCTGATCGAAGAGATCTTCGGCCGTGCCGCGCAACTGAGCGACGATCCGCTGCAGCGGCTACTGATTGGGCTGACGCTGTTCGCCGAGCACATGGCGGCGATGCCGGGCGGACATCCGGGTTGCCTTGTCGCGACGATGAGCTACCAGGACCAGCTGTTCAATCGTGAGGTTCGCGCCACCGTCCACTCGATCGTGGAGGACTGGAATGCGTTCTTCCGCACCATGGTCGAGGAGATCGTTGCAGCCTATCCGCTGCGCGAGCCGGTGGACCCCGGCCGCATCGCCCGCAATATCACCTGCGCCATCGATGGCGGCATCATCATGAGCAAGTCGCTCGGCGACCCCTCGGTGCTGCCCGAGCAGATGCTGATGGCGCGCAACTACGTGAAGATGCTGTTCCAGCCGGCAGCGCTGCACGCCGTACCGCGCGAAGCGCTGGCCGCTTGAAGCTTAAGGGCGGAGGCCGAAAGCCTCCGCCAGCAAGCGGAACGAGCGCAGGCGCAGCTCGTAGTCGAACATGGTGGTGGTGACCATCACCTCGTCGGCGCCGGACTCCTCGACCTTCTTCTCGATCGCAGCCTTCACCGTCGACGGCGAGCCGACGATCCACAGCGGCCGCTGGCCCTCGATGATGCGGGTCTCGTGCGGGGTGTACTGGTGCGCCGCTGCCTCTTCGGGCGAGACGAGCTTCCGCACCTGGCCCGAGTGGAACAGCGCCCACATCAGTTCCTGCGAGCGGGCGAGGAACTGCGCCTCCTCGTCGGTGGGCGCGACGAGGGCAGACACCGCGATGATGGCATGCGGTTTGGGGAAGGCGTCGGTCGGGGTGAAGGCGGCGCGGTAGGCCGCGAAGGCCGGACCGGACGGCGTGGCGCTGAAATGGGCGGCGAACGAGTAGCCGACGCCGAGCTGGCCGGCCGCCTGGGCGCTCGCACCGCTAGAGCCGAGCAGGTAGACCGGCGGAAGCTGCACCCGCTCGGGCACCACCATCACCGGATGGAACGGATGATCGGGGGCGAAATTGCCCTCCTCGAAGGCAAGCATCTCGGCCAGTTCCTGGGCAAAGTACTCGCCGCCGACCGAGCGCAGCGCCGAGAGCGTCCGCCCGTCGCTGCCGCCGGCGCGGCCGATGCCGAGGTCGATGCGGCCGGGGTTCAGGCCGTTGAGGGTGCGATAGGTTTCGACCACGCGCAGCGGCACGTGGTTGGGCAGCATGACGCCGCCCGAGCCAACGCGGATGCGCGAGGTGTTGGCCGCGGCGGTGGCGATCAGCACTTCCGGCGAGGAGGAGGCGATCGAAGGCATGCCGTGATGCTCGGCGTACCACAGGCGGGTGAAGCCGAGCTCGTCGCCGAGTTTGGCCAGCGCGATGATGCTGCGCAGCGCATCGGGCGTCGAGGTGCCCTCGGAGACGGGCGCTAGGTCGAGGATCGAAAGGGGGAGTGTGGTCATCGGGCTCAGGTCGGGTGGGACGGGCGCGGTTTCAACCGCTCCGACGAAATATCCATCGGCATTTGACGATGAAGCTATCCGATCACAAATCGAGCGCCAACAAAACTAATTCGCCGTGTTGCCCGTAGCTCTCTGGCGCGGGTGGCAAGGGCCGCCCTTTGGGAGACGATCATGCACAAGACCCTCCGGACGCTGCTCGCGGTGTCCATTCTGGCGCTCGGCGCCACCACCACCCTGCCGACGTTCGCTGCCACCAAGATGGTCGGTGGCGCGGCGATGTACGACACCAAGAACATCATCGAGAACGCGGTCAACTCGAAGGATCACACGACGCTGGTCGCCGCGGTGAAGGCCGCGGGCCTCGTCGAGGCGCTGTCCGGCGCCGGGCCGTTCACGGTGTTCGCCCCGGTCAATGCTGCCTTCGCGGCGCTGCCGGCCGGTACCGTCGATACGCTGCTGATGCCCGAGAGCAAGAAGAAGCTGGTCAAGATCCTGACCGCGCATGTGGCGGCCGGGTCCTGGTCCTATGAGGACCTCCTCGCCAAGGCGACCGAGGCCGGCGGCGTCTGGGCGTTCAAGACGCTGAGCGGCGATACCCTCAGAGCCGTCGCGAAGAACGGCCGCGTCTACATCGCCGACGAAAATGGCAATATCGCCCGCATCACCATCACCGACGTGAACCAGTCGAACGGCGTGATCCACGTCGTCAACAAGGTCCTCCTGCCGAAGTAACGGCGCCCCTTACGTCCGCCCAACTGGGGTCCGCAGATGCGGGCCCCTTTTTCGTTTCGGCCGGGCGCGCTAGCGTGCGCGGGGGGGAGGGGCAGATGTCCAAGGGCATTGGCGATCGCATTGCACCGATCACCGGTTCGGTGATCTTCCTGTTCGTGGCGCCGGGCGTCGTCGCCGGGCTGATTCCGTACTGGATTTCGGGGTGGCAGGTGGGGCCGGCGCTCGGTGGTATCGAGCCCGTACGCTGGGCCGGTGTCCTGCTGTTGCTGCTCGGCGGGGTGCTGCTCGCCGAGACCTTTGCCCGCTTTGCACTACAGGGGCGCGGCACGCCGGCGCCGGTCTATCCGACCGAGACGTTGGTGGTCACCGGCTCGTACCGGTTCGTGCGCAACCCGATGTAGGTGGCGGTGGTGTCGCTGATCCTCGGGCAAGGGCTGTTGTTCGGCAGCCTCCCGGTCCTCGCCTATGGCGCGGTGATCTGGGTCACCGTTCACCTGTTCGTCATCGGCTACGAGGAGCCGACCCTGAGCCGCAGCTTTGGCGCGCAGTACGGGCGCTACCGGGCCAATGTCCGGCGCTGGATTCCACGGCTCACGCCGTGGACACCGGGTGAGTGACCCGGCCCGGCGAACCGGACCGGGTTGTGGCGGTTACTCGGCCGCCTCGAGGCCTTTGATCAGCTCGAGCGCCTGGCGCTCGAACAGGCGGCGGTAGATGCCGCCGTCGCGCTTCACCAGCTGCTCGTGCGTGCCTTCCTCGACCACCTTGCCGCCGTCGAACACCAGCAGGCGGTCGAGCGCCCGCACCGTCGACAGGCGGTGGGCGATGACGATGGTGGTGCGGCCGACCATCAGCCGTTCCATCGCCTGCTGGATCAGCAGCTCGCTCTCGCTGTCGAGGCTGGAGGTCGCCTCGTCGAGGATCAGCACACGCGCATCCGACAGGAAGGCGCGCGCAATCGCGACACGCTGGCGCTCGCCACCCGAGAGCTTGATGCCGCGTTCACCCACCAGCGTCTCGTAGCCCTTGGGGAGTTTTGCGATGAAGTCATGCGCATTGGCGAGTTTCGCCGCCTCCTCGATCTGGGCGCGGGTGGCACCGGGGCGTCCGTAGGCGATGTTCTCGGCCAGCGAGCGGTGGAACAGCACCGGCTCCTGCTGCACGATGGCGATCTGCTGGCGGAGTGACGCCTGCTGCACGTCGCGGATGTCGATGCCGTCGATGACGATGCGGCCACCCGAGACGTCGTGCAGGCGCTGGATCAGCTTGACGAAGGTGGTCTTGCCCGAGCCGGAGTGACCGACCAAGCCGACCTTCTCGCCCGGCGCGATGTGCACGTCGAGGTCGCGATACAGCGGCTTCAGGTGGGCGCCGTAGTGGAAATCGACATGCTCGAAGTCGATGGCGCCGGCCTTGACCTGCATCGGCTTGGCACCGGGCTTGTCCTCGATGCCGAGCTTCTGGTCGTCGAGCCCCACCAGCTCTTCCATGTCGTTGACGGCACGCTGCAGGTTGCGGACGTGCTGGCCGATATCGCGCAGATAGCCCTGCAGCACGAGGAAGGTGGTGATGACGAAGGTCACGTCACCGGCCGTCGCCGCGCCGCTCTGCCACAGCAGCAGGCCCGAGCCGATGATGGCGCAGCGCAGCACCCAGAGCATGGTGTTCTGGATGGTGCCGTTGAGCGTGCCGCGGTTCCAGGTGCGCGAGGTGCGGCGGCGCCATTTGTCGACGACATAGCCAAGGCGAGTTTCCTCGCGGTCTTCGGCGCCAAAGCCCTTGACCACGATGTTGCAGCTCACCGCGTCGGCCAGCGCGCCGCCCATGCGGGTATCCCAGGCATTGGCGAGGCTCGCTGCCGGGGCGACCCAGAGGGTCGAGAGGCTGACGGTGACGGTGATATAGATCAAAGAGCCAACGCCGATGACGAGACCCATCACCGGCCAGAACAGGCTCAGCATCACGGTGGTGCCGACCAGCATCACCAGTGACGGCAGGAGCGCCATCAGGATGACGTCGTTGAGGCTGTCGAGCGCCCACATGCCGCGCGTGATCTTCCGCACCGTCGAGCCGGCGAAGGAGTTGGCGTGCCAATCGGACGAGAAGCGCTGCACGCGGTGGAAGGCGTTCTGGGCGATGTCGCTCATCATGCGCAGGGTGAGCGCGATGATGGTCTGGAACGCCAGCTGGCGCACCAGCACCGAGGCGGCGCCGAGCGCCACGATGACGAAGAAGGCGGTCATCGCGCCGTTCCAGGCGATCTCGTTGGTCGCGGCACCGCTCGCCACCGCCTCGACCAGGCGGCCGGCGAAGAACGGGGTCAGGATGTCGGCGACGGTCTCGATGAAAAAGAGACCCATGATGAGCGCAACGCGTTTCGGCTGCCGGCGCCAGTGTCCGGCGGCGAAGCCGAGCACCTTGCCATAGGCCTGGCCACGCTGGTTTTTCTTGGAAGAAGCCATGTCGTTCGTCCGGACGCTGCACGAGGCAGAAATCCGGTCCCGGAAAAGAGCAAAACTGGAAAAGAGCCGGAACGTCCGGCGGCTAGCAAGCGATGGTCCTAGAGGCGGACCGCGGGCAACCTAACGGTGAAAACCGGAGGTAAGCCCTGCAAGGCGAGGTCGGAATGCTGTCATGTCGCGCCTCCCTGTGGCTGGCCGAAGGAGGCCAGTCATAGAGAGGTTTTTCGATTGCGGCAAGCGGGGCGAGATTCTGCGACCGCTGCCGCAGCGCGCGGGCGTTAGACCACGAGCGCGACAGCGGCCGGCACGAGGATGATGGCGAGGATCAGCGCGATGGCCGGAAAATCGATGTACCTGGCCTTGTCCTTGAGAGACATGGAAAATCTCCTTCCGTCCGAGATAACGCGGGACGGAAGGAGCTGTTCCGCGATCGATCAGAACTCGGGTTCGGCGCCGATCGAGTGGATGGCGAGGTCGGCGCCGCGGCGCTGCTGCTCGTCGCTGAGCCGTACTGGCGCGACACGGTTCGACAGCCAGTAGAGCAGGTAGCCGGCAGCGAAGGCGTAGGCGGACACGGCGATCGAGCCGACCAACTGGGTGACGAACGACACCCCGCCCATGCCGCCAAGCGCCTCGAGCCCGAAGATACCGGCAGCGATGCCGCCCCAGAGCCCGCAAAGCCCGTGCAGCGGCCAGACGCCGAGCACGTCGTCGATCTTCAGCTTCTCCTGGGTCCAGCTGAAACCCTTGACGAAGATGACGCCGGCCACCGCGCCGACAACGAGCGCCGCCAGCGGGTGATAGAGATCGGAGCCGGCGCAGACCGCAACGAGGCCGGCCAGCGCGCCGTTATGGGTGAAGCCCGGATCGTTCCGGCCGATCACCACGGCAGCGATGATGCCGCCGACCATCGCCATCAGCGAGTTGATGGCGACGAGCCCGGAGACCCCGGCGACCGACTGGGCCGACATCACATTGAAGCCGAACCAGCCGATGCAGAGCAGCCAGGTGCCGAGCGCCAGCCACGGGATCGAGGACGGCGCGAACGGGCGGCCGGTGGGGCCATAGCGGCCGACGCGGGCGCCCATCCGCAGCACCGCGGCAAGGGCCAGCCAGCCGCCCAGGGCATGCACCTGGATCGAGCCGGCGAAATCGTGGAAGCGGGCGCCGAAGGTGGCTTCGAGCCAAGCCTGGATGCCGTAGTTGGCGTTCCAGACGATGCCCTCGGAGAACGGGTAGATCAGCCCGACGATGACCGCCGCGGCGATCACTTGCGGCCAGAATTTTGCCCGCTCGGCAATACCGCCCGAGATGATGGCCGGCACCGCCGCGGCGAAGGTGGCAAGGAAGAAGAACTTTACGAGGCTGAAGCCCTGCGGGGCAAAGCCGGCGCCGCCGCCCGAGAGCGTTGCGGCATTGTGGAAGAAGGTGACGCCGTAGGCGATGGTGTAGCCGATGACGAAATAGGCCAGGGTCGAAAAGGCGAAGTCGACCAGGATTTTCACCAGCGCGTTGACCTGGTTCTTGCCCCGTACCGTCCCCAGTTCGAGGAACGCGAAGCCGCCATGCATGGCGAACACCAGGATTGCGCCGACCAGCACAAAGAATACGTCGAGCCCAGCGGACTCAGCCATTGAAGCCTCCCATGCAAACCCGGCTCGCATCCGGGCTAATTCGGGGGCATGGCAATCAAGCCGCGTGCCACGTTGTGGGTAGAAAAAGAGCGCTGGTGATTCAGTGGGTTACGCCGCGGCGCAAAACCCAGGCGCTTCGCCCGCGGCAAAGTGCTCAGATTTTGGGCGGTCAACGGCCCGGCGCTGCCCACAATGTGAGCAGAGCGGCAGGTCGCCTGGCGGGGCGGGTGCCGGTCCCGTTTCCGGGATCCGGACGCCGTTGACCGGGGTGTGCAGCCCACGCGGTTTGCGAGTGGGAAGCCTCTGTGGCGGGCCAAGAGGTACGTGAGCTGCACGCCGCGATCAGCGGAAACCAATCGAGACGGAGGTCGGAGAGCCGAGCCGCAACCCGGCTCTCCGGGGTTCAGGCGCGCAGCGGGGGAGGAGATCCGCTGCGCGCCATCGGTGTTTAGTTGTAGGCGCGCTCGCCGTGGCTCGAGAGGTCGAGGCCATCGCTCTCGGCCGACTCGGGGACGCGGGCGCCGCCGAACACTGCCTTGACGATGAACATCGCGATGAGAGCCACCACGGCCGACCAGACGATGGCGATACCGACGCCGGTCAGCTGCTTGATGAACTGGCTCCACATCTCGTAGCCGGCCAGCGGGTAACCACCGAACGCCGGGTTGGCGACGAAGGCGGTGCCCAGCGCGCCGACGATGCCGCCAACGCCGTGGATGCCGAACACGTCGAGCGAGTCGTCGTACTTGAACATCGGCTTCAGCGTCACGACGGCCCACAGGCAGACCACGCCGGCGATGGCGCCGAGAACCATCGCACCGACGGTGCCGGCAAAGCCGGCGGCCGGGGTGATGGCCACGAGGCCGGCGACGGCGCCCGAGGCAAAGCCGAGGAGCGAGGCATGACCGCGGGTGAACTTCTCAGCCAGACCCCACGCCAGGGCGGCAGCCGCCGGGGCAGTGATGGTGTTGAGGAAGGCCTGGGCGGTGAGGCCGTTGGCTTCGAGGTTCGAGCCGGCATTGAAGCCGAACCAGCCGAACCAGAGGAGACCGGCGCCGATGAAGACGAAGGTCAGGTTGTGCGGCGGGATCGGTTCCTTGAGGAAACCGGTGCGCGGCCCGAGGACGATGGCGGCGACGAGAGCGGCCACACCGGAGTTGATGTGAACCACGGTACCGCCGGCGAAGTCATAGGCGCCGAGACCGAACAGGTAGCCCGTGCCGGCCCAGACCATGTGGGCGATCGGCAGGTACGAGAAGGTGAACCACAGGGCCAGGAACAGCATGACGGCACCGAACTTCATGCGTTCGGCGATGCCGCCGATGATGAGAGTCGCAGTGATGCACGCGAAAGTCAGCTGGAACACCACGAACACCAGTTCGGGCAGCTGGAAGCCGGCCGAGAAGGTGGCGGCGGTCGATTCGATCGTCACGCCCGAGAGGAACAGCTTGGAGAAGTCGCCGATGATGGCCGAGAGGCCACCCTCGCTGCCGCCGAAGGCCAGCGTATAGCCGTAGGCCACCCAGAGCAGGGAGATCAGGGCGACGCCAGCGAGCACCTGGCTGAGGATCGAGAGCACGTTCTTGGCGCGGACCAGGCCGCCGTAAAACAGGGCAAGGCCCGGCACGATCATCACGAAGACGACCATGGTCGAGACCAGCATCCAGGCGGTATCGCCCTTGTCGATGATCGGCACGACTTCAGCGGCGGGCGCCGCAGCATCCTGCGCGAAGGCAGGAAGCGCGAGAGCCAGCGTGGCCAGTGCCGCGGCTCCCAGAACTTTTGACATCTTCAAGTCTGTCATTGGGGTTTCTCCAGAAGGTAGCGGCATCAGAGCGCGGCCGCGCCGGTTTCGCCGGTGCGGATGCGGGTGACGGCCAACAGGTCGAGCACGAAGATCTTGCCGTCGCCGATGCGGCCCGTCTGGGCACTCTCGCGGATGGCCGAGACGATGGCGTCGGACTGGGCGTCGTCGACAGCGATCTCGATCTTGAGCTTGGGCAGGAAGTGCACCGCATATTCGGTGCCGCGGTAGATTTCGGAATGGCCCTTCTGCCGGCCATAACCTTTGACTTCGGTCACGGTCATGCCGTGCACGTCGAGCGAGTTGAGGGCCTGGCGGACCTCCTCCAGGCGCGACGGTTTGATGATTGCGATCACCAGCTTCATGGATGCCCCTTTCGATAGTGGGTTTGGACGGTCTCCAATCGGGACAAACAGACTCAAGTCGCGTGCCAAACTGCGGCCGCAATCGCCAACCTTATGATTCTATTAAGGAAACACGACCGGACACTGCCTAGAGACGGTGCAGCGGCTCGATCTGCCCAAGGCTTGTGCGCAGAAATTGGGCAGAATCGAACGAGGTGCTGTCTCTTTGTGCAGCATTGCGGCGCGGCAAAGGATCGCCTTGCGCGGCGCGACGGGAAGTCCGACATAGCGCCCAAGCGGGAGTTTTGCTCATGGCCGATACCAGCTTTGACATCGTGATCGTGGGGGGCGGCCCGGTGGGGCTCACCATGGCGGTGGCACTGACCCGCTCAATGAAGGGGCTGCGCGTGGCGCTCCTCGACCGGCGGCCGTTCTCGGTGCCCAAGGACCAGCGCGCTTCGGCGATCGCGGCGGGGGTGCGGCGCATTTTCGTCGAGCTCGGCGTGTGGACGGCCATGGCGATCGGGGCCGAGCCGATCCGGCAGATGAAGATCACCGACTCGGGGACCGGCGATATCTCGCGGCCGCTCTTCCTCAGCTTTATGGGCGACGTTGCGCCGGGCGAACCGTTTGCGCACCTCGTGCCCAACCAGCTGGTGGCCGAGACGTTGCTCGGGGCGCTGGGCGAGGGCGTCGAGATCATCGCGCCGGTGGAGATCACCGGCTTTGCCGCCGACGCCGCGATGGCGCGGCTGAGCCTCGCCGATGGCCGCGCCATCTCGGCGCCGCTGGTGATCGCGTCGGATGGTGCGCAGTCGGCGCTGCGCAACATGGCCGGCATCGAGGTGATCTCGCATGACTATCGGCAGTCGGGGCTGGTGACCACCATCACGCACGAACTCGACCACGAGGGCACGGCCTACGAGCATTTCCGGCCGGCGGGGCCGTTCGCCAGCCTGCCGCTGCCGGGGCGGCGGTCATCCCTCGTATGGACCGAGAGCAGCGCGCGCGCCGCCGAGCTGAAGAGCTGGCCGCAGGAGGCGATCGCCGCCGAGATCGAGGCGGTGATGGGCTCGAGCCTCGGGGCGGTAACGCTGGAAGAGGGGCTGCAATCCTTCCCGCTCCGGCTGCAGATCGCCAAAAGCTTCGTCGCCCCGCGGCTGGCGCTGATCGGCGATGCGGCCCATGTCGTGCATCCGGTCGCCGGGCAGGGGCTCAACCTGGGGCTGAAAGACGTGGCGGCGCTGGCCGAGGTGGTGATCGATGCGATCCGGCTCGGGCAGGACCATGGCGCCGCCGACGTGCTGGAGCGCTACCAGCACTGGCGGCGCTTCGACACCGCGCTGATGGCGATGGTGACCGACGGGATGGTGCGACTGTTCTCGAACGACGTCGCCCCGGTCCGGGCATTGCGCGATTTCGGCATGGGCGTGGTCGACCGGCTGCCGCCGGTCAAGGACCTGTTGATCGCCCGCGCCGCCGGCCTCGACCGCAACGGGCCGAAACTGCTGCGCGGGCTGCAGATTTAGGACTAGGCCGCGAGGCTGGTGTCGGCGGCGACCCCGAGCATCAGGTTGAGGTTCTGCACGGCGGCGCCCGAGGCACCCTTGCCGAGATTGTCGTAGACCGCGACCAGCAGGGCCTGGGCCTTCGCGTCGTTGGCGAAGACGTGCAGGCGCATGCGGTTGGTGTCGTTGTAGATCTCGGGGTTCAGTTCGGCGCTGCGCTCCGCGTCGGCCAGCGGCGCGACGTCGACGAAGCTCTCGGGGATCGCCGCGAAGTGGTCGGCGATGGCGGCATGAAGCTCGGCGCCGGTCGGCACCTTGGCGAGCGACCAGAGCTGCAGCGGCACGGCCGTGATCATTCCCTGCCGGAAGTTGCCGACGGCGGGCTGGAACAGCGGCACATGCTGGAGTTTGGCGTATTTCTGCAGCTCGGGCAGGTGCTTGTGCTTGAAGGTAAGGCCGTAGAGCGCGAACTCGTTGGCGTCCTCGCCCTTTGCCTCATAGTCCTCGATCATCGTGCGGCCACCGCCGGAATAGCCGGAGATGCCGTTGACGGTGACCGGGAAATCGGCGGGCACGAGGCCGGCTTCGATCAGCGGGCGCAGCGTGGCAATGGCGCCCTGCGGCCAGCAGCCGGGGTTGCCGACCCGCTTGGCATTGGCGATGGCAGCGGACTGGGCCTTGTCCATCTCGGCAAAGCCATAGGCCCAGCCCTCGGCGATGCGGTGCGCGGTCGAGGCGTCGATCACCTTGGTGGTGTCGTTCTCGATCAGCGACACACTCTCCTTGGCCGCGTCGTCGGGCAGGCAAAGGATCGCGACATCGGCGAGGTTCAAGAGGCGCTTCCGCTCATCGAGATCCTTGCGCTTGTCGTGGGCGATGGAGATCACCTCGAGGTCGCGGCGGCCAGCGAGGCGCTCGCGGATCTGCAGACCCGTGGTACCGGCTTCGCCGTCGATGAAGATTTTCGCGACCATGTAAGGCTCCCATCAAAGGGGGTGAATGCGCGGGGACATATAGGGGTTGCCTCTGTCATCTGCAAAGGGTTTGGTGGCGTCTCGTTTTTGCTTTTGTCGCGGTATCGAACCGGAAAAGTCTGCAACTTTTCCTGATCCCGCTCCGACTACGATCATATGAGAGGCCGAATATGACCCCGCACAATCACGCCAAGCCTGGTGACTATGCCGAAGCCGTGCTGCTTCCCGGCGACCCGCTGCGCGCCAAGTGGATCGCCGAGAACTTCTTCGAGAATGCGAAACTGGTGAACTCGGTGCGCAACTGCCTCGGCTATACCGGCACCTGGAAGGGCAAGCCCGTTTCGGTGCAGGCGACCGGCATGGGGCAGGCGTCGCTCTCGATCTACGTGCACGAGCTGATCAACGTCTACGGGCTGCAGAAGCTCATCCGCGTCGGCACCTGCGGCGGGCTCAATGCCAAGGTGAAGGTGCGCGACCTGATCATCGCGCAGGGCGCCACCACCGATTCCGCCATCGTCCGCGACGCGTTCACACCGTTCAACTTCGCCCCGATCGCCGATTTCGGGTTGCTGCGCGACAGCGTCGAGCGGGCCGAGAAGGCGGGGATGCGCTACCACGTGGGCAACATGCTCTCGTCCGACATCTTCTACCACATCGAGCCCGGCCTCACTGGCTACGGCCGGCTGCCGGCGCATGGCATCCTCGGGGTCGAGATGGAGGCCGCGGCGCTCTACACCCTGGCGGCGCGGTTCGATCGCAAGGCATTGGCCATCTGCACGATGACCGATTGCCTGATCACCCATGCAGAACTCAGCGCAGAGGCCCGGCAGTCGTCGCTCAGGGAGATGATCACCCTGGCGCTCGACACCGCGATCGGCGCATGAGCGTCCTCGGCAAACTCGCCTCGGCGCTGGGTCGTAACGACGAGCAGCCCAATGTCGAGCTGGCGGAGGCGCTGGCGGCAAAGCCGGATGCCGCCGCCATCGCCGAGCTGGCCGGTGCGCTCGCCACCGGTCCGACCGCCGTGTCGAACGACGCGATCAAGGTGCTGTACGAGCTCGGCGCGTTGAAGCCGGAGCTGGTGGCGCCGCATACGGGCGCGTTCCTGACGCTCTTGGGCAGCAAGAACAACCGCAACGTCTGGGGGGCGTTGTACGCCATCGAGGCGATCACCGCGCTGCAGCCCGATGCGGTGCTGAAGCAACTGCCGGCGATTCTCGCCGCGGCGGACAAGGGCTCGGTGATCGCCAAGGACAAGGCAGTGGCGATCCTCGTGAAGCTCGCGGCGGCCGGGCATGGCGGCAAGGCGCTGCCGATCCTCTTCGAGCGGCTGGAGGGCGCGGCGCCCAACCAGTTCCCGATGTATGTCGAGCAGGCGCTGCCGGTGATCGATGCCCCGCACCGGGGGCCGTTCGTCCGTCTGCTGGAGGCGCGACTCAGCTCGATTGAGGCCAGTGCTAAGCGGGCGCGTGTGGAGAAAGTACTGCGCAAGGCGAAGGCCTGAGGGCCGGTGCACGTTCCTCAGAAAGTGAGGAACGTGCGTCTTTGCAGCTCGATCAACCGCTTGGCCAAGTCAATACGCCATGGCCCGTAGCCGGGCCAGAAGATCGGCTGCCGGAGCTGATCGCATGCTGCGATAATTACAAATCGGAAGGGTGCCGAAACGGGCGGAACGGAACCGCCAGACCGGCGTTGGGGGACTAGTTAGGGCATCTGAGGGGAGGCCAGAATGAATACCCACACACTCATTGAACACCGCGACATCCAGAACTGGGTGACGGCGCGTCACGGCAAGCCGGCGCTGCGCCGCGTTCCCGATCCGAACGGTCAGGTGCGCGCCCGGCTGGCGCTGAACTTTGCGCGGCCGGCGACGCCGACCGAGACGCCGAGCCAGGACGACGGCATGAGCCCCTGCTCATGGACGGCGTGGCTGGCCGAGCTCGATCGGCAGCATCTGGCGCTCAGGGTGAGCGACAAGACGGCGTTCGAGTTCGTCGAGCGGCGCGACCTGAACTAGGCGGATTTGGCGAGCGACGTGCCGGCCACCGGATGGGCCGGCATGACATCGGCGTGCGGATCGCCGGTGACGGCGACGCGGTCGCGCCCGTCGCGCTTGGCGGTGTAGAGCGCCGCGTCGGCCCGGCGGCGCAGGCCGGACAGGCCCTCCCCATCCATGCGTTCGGCGACGCCGAAGCTGGCGGTGCAGCGGACGAACGGCGGCAGGCCGGCGACCGGGAGCGAGGCGAAGCTGGTGCGCAGGGTTTCCGCCAAGAGGCGCGCTACGGCCAGGTTCGCGCCGGGCAGGAACACCCCGAACTCTTCGCCGCCGAGCCGGGCGACGACCGCCTTGGGCGGAGCGGTATCACGCAGCAGCGCGGCGAAGGCGATGATCACCTGGTCACCGATATCGTGGCCGTAATTGTCATTGATCGCCTTGAAGGCATCGAGATCGGCCAGCACCAGCGCCGCCGGCACGCCCGGGTTCTGCAGGCCGGGCGAGGAGCGCTCCTCGAAGCCGCGGCGATTGTAGACGGCCGACAGCGGATCGGTTTCCGAGCGCGCGGTGATCTCGACCAGCATGTCGCGCACCAGCAGCATCAGCATCAACAGACCCGTCGCCACCTGCAGGATGGCGCCGAGCGACTGCGAGTAGAGCGCATAGGTGGTGGCGAGATAGGTGTAGGAGCTGTCGCCCGAGCCGCCGAGCAGCACCGCGGCGAAGGGCTTTGACAGGAATTGCACGGCGCTGAGCGCGAACAGCGCCAGCAGCCCAACATCGATGGGCTGGCGGCGGCGCGAGGCGAGGATGATCCACGCGGCGCAACCCTGCATCACCGCATAGGGCGCCTGGTAGATCAGGTTTCGCTCAACCGTGTCGTGCGGCAGGGTGTAGCCGAACCAGTTGGCGATGACCGAGAGGACGACGATGACGCTGACGCCGAGCCAGGGCAGCGGGCGGCCATAGCGCCGGGCGACGCCCAGCGTCACCGCCGTGACGGCGCCGAGAAAGGCGGCGAAGCCGCCGGTGTAGGCGAATCGCGGATAATCCTGGTGCGGCAGGATGAATTCGGACGCGATGTAGAGAATGCCGAACACGTAGGCGAGTGCGAAGAACGGCGCGACCTTGTCCGCCCGGTTGGACACGCCGACCAGAAAGAAGGCGAGCGCGAACAGCGCTGCAATGAATAGATTGATGGCGAGTATGAAGCCCGCTCCGGCCATGCCCTGCAATCGCGTCCCTGATGATGGAATGACAGTAAGGGTGGGCCGCCAAGAACTGGTTAACACAATGCCAGCAGCGTCAGCCTAGTGAACTCGTAGGCAGCCGCAAATCAAGGAAAATCCAGCGGCCGAAGCTTGGAACCAGAGGGCAACGCGACCACTTAAGGTATGGGAGTTTTCCCGCTAAGCTGCCAGCTCGCAAGAAGACCAGAAAGGCATCGAAATGACGCAGGTCCTCACCAAGCACGAAGACATCCGGCTCTGGGCGGCGGCGCGCTCCGGCAATCCGGCGATGGAGGATCGGTCAACCGGTATCGGCGGCCCGCCGGTGTTGCGGATTCTGTTCGACCAGCAGGCGCTGAACGCCGGCGAGAACCAGTATGGCGACCGGCTCGGCGGGCTCGATCTCGTCGCCTGGGACGAGTGGTTCGAGCATTTCGACGGCCAGAAGTTCGGCCTGCTCGTCGAGGACGAGCGCCCGGGCGTGCTCGACGACTATTACGAGTTCGTGCCGCGCGACGGCAACCAGCGGGACTGAGGGCTCAGGCCTCGCGTTCGGCCGCCGCTTCGATGGCTTCCATGTCGTCGTCGGAAAAACCGAAATGGTGGCCGATCTCGTGTACCAGCACGTGGGTGATGATTTCGCCCAGGGTCTCCCCGGTCTCGCTTTCGGCCCAGTAGTCGAGGATCGGGCGGCGGTAGAGCCAGACCTGGTTGGGCAGCTGCCCGGTCTGCGGCGTGGCACCGCCCTGCGGCAGGCCGATGCCGCGGAACAGCCCGAGGATGTCGAACTCGGTCTCGAGTTCCATCTCGGTCATCGTCTCTTCGTCGGGGAATTCGGCGACCATGCACGGGACGTTCCCGGCAAGCGCCTTGAACTCGGACGGCAGCGCTTCAAACGCTGCCGCCGCGATCTGTTCGAAATCGTCGAGGGACGGAGCGGCGCGCTCCGTCCACGGATTGGGGCTTACTGCCACTCGCGGATGTCGACGAAGTGGCCGGTCACCGCCGCGGCTGCCGCCATGGCGGGCGAGACGAGGTGGGTGCGGCCCTTGAAACCCTGACGGCCCTCGAAGTTGCGGTTCGAGGTCGAAGCGCAACGCTCGTGCGGCTTCAGCTTGTCGGGGTTCATGGCGAGGCACATCGAGCAACCCGGCTCGCGCCATTCGAAACCGGCGTCCTTGAAGATCACGTCGAGGCCTTCAGCTTCCGCCTGTTCCTTCACGAGACCCGAGCCCGGAACCACCATGGCGTTGACGCCGGCGGCGACCTTCTTGCCGGCCACCACCTTGGCGGCAGCGCGCAGGTCTTCGATGCGGCCATTGGTGCACGAGCCGAGGAAGACGCGCTCGACGGTGATGTCGGTGATCTTGGTCCCCGGTTCGAGGCCCATGTACTCGAGCGCCCGCCACTTCGACGCACGCTTGTTGGCGTCCTGGATGTCGTCCGGGTTGGGGACGACGCCGTTGACCGAGATCACGTCCTCGGGGCTCGAGCCCCAGGAGACGATCGGCGGGAGCTTGGCCGCGTCGAGGATCACCACCTTGTCGTAGTGCGCGTCGGCGTCGGAGTAGAGGGTCTTCCAATACTCGACGGCGTGATCGTAGGCGGCACCCTTCGGCGCGCGCGGACGGCCCTTCACGTACTCGTAGGTCTTTTCATCCGGAGCGATCAGGCCAGCACGGGCGCCGCCCTCGATGGTCATATTGCAGACCGTCATGCGGCCTTCCATCGACAGCGCGCGGATGGCTTCGCCGGCGAACTCGATGACGTGGCCGGTGCCGCCGGCGGTGCCGATCTCGCCGATGATGGCGAGGATGATGTCCTTGGCGGTGACGCCCTCGGGCAGCTGGCCGTCGACACGCACCAGCATGTTCTTGGCCTTCTGCTGGATCAGCGTCTGGGTGGCGAGCACGTGCTCGACTTCCGAGGTGCCGATGCCGTGCGCCAGCGCACCGAACGCGCCATGCGTCGAGGTGTGGCTATCGCCGCAGACGATGGTCATGCCGGGCAGGGTGAAGCCCTGCTCGGGGCCGACGATGTGCACGATGCCCTGACGCTTGTCGAAGGGATCGTAGTACTCGATGCCGAAATCCTTGGTGTTCTCGGCCAGCGCCGCGATCTGGATGGCGCTTTCCGGGTCCGGATTGGGCAGCGAACGGTCGGTGGTGGGGACGTTGTGGTCGACCACGGCAAGGGTGCGCTCGGGCGCACGGACCTTGCGGCCGTTCATACGCAGACCCTCGAAGGCCTGCGGGCTCGTCACCTCGTGGACCAGGTGGCGATCAATGTAAATAAGGCTGGTCCCATCCTCGTTGTTGGAAACAAGGTGATCGTCCCAGATCTTATCGTACAGAGTTCTGCCGGCCATTTTTGCTGGAGGTTCCACTCGGGGGTTAAGGAGTAACGGGGGGTTCTAAGCCCCGCTCGCATGTCAGGTCAAGATTGGCTGCCGAGGCGAGGCTTACAAGGTAGCCATGCGTCGAGGTGCATCGGGCAGCCCGCGGACGCGCAGCGCGCCGAGGAGTGTCGTGTCGATGCCGATGTGTTTGCGGTTCCAGCGGGCGATGCTGAGCTGCGCCACGGCCCGCGACAGGGCGTTGACGGCGGCCGCGCCAACCAGCCCGAAGACCGGGATCACCGCGAGTTCGATCACCAGCCCGACCAGCATGATGGCGCCCCAGATGCGCACGTAGTCACGTTCGTGCCCGGTCATCATCATGACGATGCGCGAGGGGCCGGTGGCAGCATCGAACAGCAGGCCAACGCTCAACAGGATCAGCACCCAGTAGCCGGCGGTGGAGTGATCGCCGAACAGTGCGAGGATCTGGTTGCCGAAGACGAGGTAGCCGAGGAACACCACGAGCGAGAACACGAACCCGGCCCAGGCGCACAATGCCGTGATCGCCTGCGCCTGCTTCATTTCGCCGGCGTGGTAGTGGCGCGACACCATCGGCGCGACCACGAGGGTAATAGCGAACATGAACAGCGTCAGCAGCCCCGCGGTGCGGAAGGCATTGAAGTAGATGCCGGCGGCCTCGGCGGTGACCAAGAGGCCGATGAAGATGGTGTCCATGTTGAGCGCGGCGGAATCGATCACCGTGCCGATGAGGAACCAGCGGCTGGCGGTGCCGTGCTCTTTCCAATAGGCGCGGAGGCCGCCGAAGCCAGGTGCGATCTCGTAGCGGCGCAGGCGGGCGAGGGCGAACTGCAGGCCCAGCGCCACCGCCAGCAGGCTGGCAGTCAGCAGCAGCGCCTGCCACCCATCGAGCGGGGCATTCAGCGCAAACAGCGTCACGATGGCGAGCGGCGTCAGCACCCGCCACAGGATGTCCCGCGGGGCGAGCGCGGTCCACACCGAGCCCTGAGCCCGCAGGGCGGAGGACCAGTACTCGGCGAAGGCCATCGGCAGGATCAGCGCCGCGGCGGCATGGAGGTGCCAGCTCGCCATGCCGAACAGTCCGCCGACACCAGCTCCCGCCAGCGTCAGCACCGTCAGCACCAGCCCGGCGAGCAGCGTCAGTGCGCCGCCCGAGCGGAGTGCACCGAGCGCGCGGTCATGGCGACCAGCGACTTCCTCCTCCGGCCAGTAGCGGAGGATCGCCGTCTGCTGGCCCATCGAGGCGCCGATGGCGAGGACCGTGGCGAGGCTCAGCCCGAAGGCGAAGTAGCCGTACTCGGCGGCGCCCATGGTGCGCGAGAGCACCACATACATCAGGTAGGTCAGCCCTGCCGTCGCCACCTTGATCAGGAGCGACGCCAGCGAGCGGCTGAGGCCGGTGCGCAGCAGGGCGCGGAGATCGGTGGGGGCGTTGGACATGGCGGGCCGTCGAGGAGGAATTGGCCGACTATGGCAGCACGATGCTCACAAGGTCTTACCGTCATCGTCTTGTGTTGTGGCCACTCGACAACAGATGCGGCCGGACGCAGAGTTCCGCCACTGGGGGACGGGGAGTTAGGCGATGAATGAGGCGGCGGCTGTCGATACGCGTGCGGCACTGATCGCGCGGGCAGAGGGCTACCAGTCGTCGGAGCCGAGCTTCGCGCGGTTCCTCAAGGCGGTGGCCGACGCAACCGACCCCGAAGACCTCGCCATGCATCCGGCCGACGTGCTGGAAGCGACGTTCCGCAAGTCATACGGCCGGCTGGGCAAGCGTGAACTGGCCAGCCACAACGTCTACGTGGTGGCGCCGGAAAAGCCGGGCGAGCTCGAGATCGTCGAGGTGTTCTCGGCCGATATGCCGTTCATCGTCGACAGCGTGCTCGCGGCGATCCGGGCGCGTGGCGGGGTGATCCGCTTCATCTCGCACCCGGTGCTGCAGTTCGACCCCGCGACCTACCGGGTGCTCGACGTGCCGACGCCGGGCAGCCGGCTCGAGAGTTTTCTTCATATCGAGATCGAGCCGCTCGCCGATATCGTCGTGCGCGAGGCGCTGAAGGGCGAGATCGACGACACGCTCACCGATGTCGGCCGCGCCGTCGCCGGCTGGCGGCCGATGCTGGCGCGGGTCAAAAAGGCGATGGCCGACTGGCACGCCCACGCGCCCAAGGCGCCGCCGGCGCAGGTGGCCGAGGCGATGCACTTCCTCGGCTGGCTGGCCGAGCACAACTTCACCTTCCTCGGCATGCGCGAGTACAAGCTCGAGCCGGCCAACGAGGCCGAGGGCACGACCGCGCGGCTGGTGCCGGTGCGCGACAGCGACCTGGGCATCCTCGAAGACCCGAACGTGCTGTTCCTGCGTTCGGGGCCCAACTACGTCGAGATGACGGAGCAGCACTTCGCCTTTCTCGAAGAGCCGGCGCCGATCATGGTGACCAAGGCCAACATCCGCTCGCGTGTGCACCGGCGCGCCTACATGGATTATGTCGGGGTGAAGCTCTACGACCGCGAGGGCGCCACCTCCGGCGAGCTCCGCATCCTCGGGCTCTTCACCTCGATGTCGCTGGCCTCGCCCAACACCGATGTGCCGCTGATCCGCAAGAAAATCACCGAGGTACTGCGCCAGGCCGGGCAGGACCCGCAGAGCCATGCCGGCAAGGCACTGATGAACGCGCTCGACACGTTTCCGCGCGACGAGCTGTTCCAGATTTCAGAGCCGCAGCTCTACGAGTTCGCCACCACCATCGCGAGTCTCGTCGATCGGCCGCGGGTGCGGGTGCTGTCGCGCATCGACCGCTTCGACAATTTCGTCTCGATCCTCGTGTTCGTGCCGCGCGACCGCTACGATTCCGACGTGCGGGCAGTGATCGGCAGCTATCTCGCCGAGGTCTACGAGGGGCGCGTCTCGGCGTTCTATCCGAGCTTCCCCGAGGGCGAGCTGGTCCGGGTGCACTTCATCATCGGCCGCAATGGCGGGGTGACGCCGACGCCGAGCCGCGAAGAGCTGGAGCAAGGGGTAGCGGAGCGCATCCGCACTTTCGGCGACCGGCTGGTGGCCGCGGCGCCCGACTCGGCGGCGATCGCCGACTATCTCGAGGCTTTCCCGCCGGACTATCAGGCCGTGCATTCGGCCGAAGCGGCGCTCGGCGACATCGCGGTGATCCGCCTGCTGCCGGACGAACGGGCGATTGCGTTGCGCCTCGGGGCCCGCGAAAGCCGCAGCGCAATGGGGCTCAAGGTCTACCACCAGGGTAGCCCGATCGCCCTCAGCGACCGCGTGCCGATGCTGGAGAATTTCGGCTTCCGGGTGATCGACGAGGACACTTTTACGGTGAAGCCGCTGCACGGGGCCGAGACCTATGTGCACGACATGCTGCTCGAGACCGATGACGGGCTCGACCTTGATGACCGCATGCTCGGCGAGAAGATCGAGAACGCCATCCTCGCGGTGTGGCGGCGCGAGGCCGAGAGCGATGGGCTCAACCAGCTGACACTGCGGGCTGGGTTGAGCTGGGACGACGTCGAGGTGCTGCGGGCGCTGACCCGCTACCTGAAGCAGGTCGGCATCCCCTATTCGCGCGACTATCTCAACGCAGTGATGGCGCGGCATGCCGAGGTGTCCGCGGCGCTGGTGACTCTGTTCCACGCCGAGAACGACCCGCACTTCGCCGGCGACCGCAAGCGTGCCACGGCCGAGGCGCGCGAAACCATCGCCGCGGCGGTGGAAGCGACCACCTCGCTCGACGACGACCGCATCCTCCGCCGCTACCTCAACCTCACCGAGGCGGTGGTGCGCACCAATGCCTACCAGCGCGACCAGTCCGGCGCGCGCCGTCCGGCGCTGGCGCTGAAGTTCGATTGCTCGAAAGTCGACGCGCTGCCCGAGCCGAAACCCTACCGCGAGATCTTCGTCTATTCGCCACGGGTCGAGGGCCTGCATCTCCGCTTCGGGCCGATCGCCCGCGGTGGCCTGCGCTGGTCGGACCGGCCGGAGGATTTCCGCACCGAGGTGCTGGGGCTGGTGAAGGCGCAACAGGTGAAGAACGCCATTATCGTGCCGGTAGGGGCAAAGGGCGCGTTCGTGCCCAAGCAGACGCCCGCCGGCGCCGATCGCGAGACGGTGCTGCGCGAGGGCACCAGCTGCTACAAGATTTTCGTTTCGACCCTGCTCGACGTCACCGACAACCTCGAGGTCGATACCGTGGTGCCGCCGCCCGACGTGATGCGGCGCGATGGTGACGATCCGTACCTGGTGGTCGCCGCCGACAAGGGCACGGCGAGCTTTTCCGATACCGCCAACGCCATCGCCGTCGATCGCGATTTCTGGCTCGGCGATGCCTTCGCCTCGGGCGGCTCGGCCGGCTATGACCACAAGAAGATGGGCATCACGGCGCGCGGCGGCTGGGAGGCGGTGAAGCGGCATTTCCGCGAGCTCGACCGCGACATCCAGTCGACGCCGTTCACCGTGGTCGGCGTCGGCGACATGTCGGGAGACGTGTTCGGCAACGCCATGCTGCTGTCGCCGGAGACGCGGCTGATCGCGGCGTTCGACCATCGCGACATCTTCATCGATCCCGATCCGGATGCGACGGTGAGCCTCGCCGAGCGGCAGCGGCTGTTCCAGTTGCCGCGCTCGAGCTGGCAGGACTACAGTCCGGAGCTGCTGTCGAAAGGCGGCGGGGTCTATTCGCGCAGCGTCAAGACGGTGCCGCTGTTCGCCGAGGCGCGAAAGGCGCTGGGGCTCAACTCCGACGCGGTGACGCCCAACGACGTGATCCGCGCCATCCTCAAGGCGCAGGTCGACCTCTTATGGTTCGGCGGCATCGGCACCTATGTGCGGGCCAGCACCGAGGCCGAGGCGCAGGCCGGCGACAAGGCCAACGATGCGGTGCGCATCGCCGGCGCCGATATCCGCGCGCTGGTGGTGGGCGAGGGCGCCAATCTCGGGGTGACGCAGCTCGGCCGCGTCGAGTACGCGCTAAAGGGCGGGCGGATCAACACCGACGCGATCGACAACTCGGCCGGGGTGAACTCGTCCGACCTCGAGGTGAACATCAAGATCGCGCTCGGGGCGCTGACACGCACCGGGCAACTGACCACGCAGGTGCGCAACGAGTTCCTCGCCTCGATGACTGACGAAGTCGCGGCGCTCTGCCTCAAGAACAACTACCTGCAGACCCTGGCGCTGAGCGTCGAGGAAGCGCGCGGGCTCGCGGCCTTCCCCGAGCACGTGGCACTGATCGAGGGGCTGGAGGCCTCCGGAGAACTGCACCGGGCAGTGGAGTTCCTCCCCGACAACGCCGCACTCCGGCATCGTGCCCAGGGCGGCAAGGGCCTGACGCGGCCGGAGTTGGCGGTGCTGCTGGCCTACGCCAAGAACGTCGCCAACGCCGACCTGCTTAAGACCGGTGTGCCCGATGATCCGTATCTCGGCCGCGAGCTCTACCGCTACTTTCCGGAGCGGCTGACCGAGACGTTCGAGGACACCGTCACCAACCACCGGCTGCGGCGTGAGGTGATCGCCACGGTGCTGTCGAACGCCATGATCAACCGGGGCGGGCCGGGCTTCGTCAACGAGATGATGTCGGCCTCGAGCGCCGATGCGGGTCAGGTGGCGGCAGCCTATGCGGCGGCGCGCGACGTCTACGGCACACCCGATCTCAACCGCGACATCGACGGGCTCGACGGTACCGTGCCGGGCAAGACTCAGCTGACGCTCTATGCCGAGGTGCAGGCGCTGCTGAAGCGCGAGACGCTGTGGTTCCTCAGAAACGGCCGCTTCGACAACGGGCTGAGGCCGCTTGTCGATCGCTACCAGGACGGCATCGCGCAGGTCCGCTCGATGATCGGCGGGCTGCTCGGCCCCTACCTCGAAAGTGCGATCAACGAGCGGACGGCGCGGCTCGAGACTGCCGGGGTGAAGCGCGAGATGGCGCGGCGCTTCGCCGAACTGCCGGTGCTGTCGCTGGGCACCGACATCGTGCTGGTGGCGGAGCGGACCCGGACCCCGGTTGCGGACACCGCGATCGCCTTCTTCGGCGTTCTCGACACCTTCAAGCTGGCGCGGGTGATCGAGGAGGGCAACGCCATCGTGCTGGGCGACAAGTTCGACCGCATGGCGCTCGACCGGGCGCTCGCCAACCTGCTGCGGGCCCAGCGCGACCTCACGGCCGATGCGCTGGCCACCGGCAATGGTGCCGTCGACACCCGGCTCAAGGCCTGGCGCGAAGCCCAGCCCGAGGCCATCGCCCGGGTCGCCGACGCGGTGCAGGGGCTGACCGAAGGCGAGATGACGGTGTCACGGCTGAGCGTCGCCGCGGGGCTGCTCGGGGATCTGGCGCGGAGCGCATGACAGCACAAGATTACCCGATCCAACGGCTAGCTGCCGCTGGAAATCGATGCCTTCGCCCGTACATAGGACGCGCAAAGTCTAACGTTTGGCCATGAACTTCTGCGACCTGGGGTTGTCAGTGCCGGAAGTGGCGCATCCCCGTCATGATCATGGCGATGCCGGCGGCGTCGGCGGCGTCGATCACCGCCTGGTCGTTCATCGATCCGCCGGGCTGGATCACCGCCGTGGCGCCGGCTTCGACCGCCGCCAGCATGCCGTCGGGGAACGGGAAGAAGGCGTCCGACGCCACCACCGAGTTGGCAGTCAGCGCGCCCTCGATGCCCGCGGCTTCGGCGGCATCGATGGCCTTGCGGTGGGCGACCCGGCTTGAATCGAGGCGGCTCATCTGGCCGGCGCCGATGCCGACGGTGGCGCCATCCTTGACGTAGATGATGGCGTTCGACTTGACGTGCTTGGCAACCTTCATGGCGATCTTCAGGTCGCGCAGCTCGGCCTCGGTCGGCTGCTTCTTCGTCACCACCTTGAACTCGGTGTCATCGACATTGCGGTCGTCGCGGCCCTGCACCAGCAAGCCACCGGCCAGCGATTTCACCGTCAGCCCGCCCGCCTTGGGGTCGGCAAGGGCGCCGGTGAGCAGCAGGCGCAGGTTTTTCTTGGCGGCGATGATCTGGATCGCCTCGTCGGTCGCGTCCGGCGCCACGATCACTTCGGTGAACACCTTGACGATCTCGGTGGCGGTCGGCCCGTCGATGGTCTGGTTCAGCGCCACGATGCCGCCGAAGGCCGAGACCGGGTCGGTGCGCAGCGCCAGGTGATACGCCTCGATCAGCGACGCGCCGGTGGCAAAGCCGCAGGGATTGGCGTGCTTGATGATGGCGACGGCGGGGACCTTGGGATCGAACTCCGAGACCAGCTCGAACGCCGCGTCGGTGTCGTTGAGGTTGTTGTAGCTCAGCGCCTTGCCCTGCACCTGCCGCGCGGTGGCGACGCCCGGGCGCTGCTCGCCGGTGGTGTAGAAGGCGGCCCACTGGTGCGGGTTCTCGCCGTAGCGCATCACTTCCTTAAGCCGGCCGGCGAACGAGCGGTACGGCATCTCGGCATAGTCGAGCGTCCTAGCGAACCAGCCCGAAATCACCGAGTCATAGGCGGCGGTGCGGGCATAGGCCTTGGCGGCGAGTTTCTGGCGCAGCTCGTAAGGCACGCCGCCCGAAGTGCGGATGTGCTCGAGCACCGTGTCATAATCGGCCGGATCAACGATCACGGTGACATAGGCGTGGTTCTTGGCCGCCGAGCGGATCATCGCCGGGCCGCCGATATCGATGTTCTCGATGGTCTCGTCGTAGGAGGCGCCCTTGGCGATGGTTTCCTCGAACGGGTAGAGGTTCACCACCACGAGATCGATGGCGCCGATCTGGTGCTCGTCCATCGAGGCTTTGTGGGTGGGGTTGTCGCGCACCGCGAGCAGGCCGCCATGGACCTTGGGGTGCAGCGTCTTCACCCGGCCGTCCATCATTTCGGGGAAGCCGGTGAGGTCGGAGATGTCCCGCACCGCTGCGCCGGTCGACGCGATCAGCTTGGAGGTGCCGCCGGTCGACACCAGGTCGACCCCGAGCCCCGCCAGCGCCTTGGCGAAATCGGCCATCCCGGTCTTGTCGAAGACACTCAGGAGGGCGCGCTTGATGGGTACGATAGCGTTGGACATGGGGGCTCCGTCACGGTTGCAAGAGAGGGCCCAGGCGAGCGGCAAATGTGGTTCGCGTTCCCCGATGGTGGCCCATCTCTTCTCGCCAGTCGCGCGAACGCGGCCTTATTGCAGAAACGTCCGGCCTTGGAAAGCCTGGAGCGTTTTCAGGAAAAGTTGCAGACCTTTCCGGTTCGAAAGCGCGACCACTCGATAGCCCGGTCAGTTCTCCTCGAGGGTGAAAATCCAGCTCACTTCGTTGGCGTCGGAGACGAGCGTATCGAGCACCAGCTGCTTGGTACGATGGAAGCCGAAATAGGCGGATTGGCGCACGCTGTCCTCGACCCGCATCTCGGCGCCCTCCCAGAGGAAGGTCCAGACGGCGCCGGAATTGAGGCGCAGGCGGACGAGGTCGTCGGTCAGCTGCACCTCGGTCTGGTGCGCCAGGTGGAAGCGGATCGCGGCGGCGCCGGAGACACGGCTGCGATGGCGCACGAAGCGGTCCTGCCCGACAAGGGTTTTGCCCTCGGCCAACAGCGTCAGGTGGCGCTCCAGCGTCACGCCGAAGCGCTCGGCATAGCCGTGCGAGGTGATGATCAGCGTGTCGTCGGCGCTGCGGGCCTCGATCTCGCTGGGACGGCCGAGCTGCAACAGTCGCCCGGCGAGCGGACCCGACGGCGCGATGGCGGCGGCGGACTGGGCGTTGATGGTGGGGGCCGAGTGGGCAATGCCCTGGCGGAACAGCAGCGCGTCGTCATAGTCCGACGGGGCCGGCCCGCAGTTGCAGACCACGAGGTCGCGGCCGTGGCTGAACTCGAACGCCATGGCGCTGGCATGGGCGTGGGCGGTGAACTCGGGATCGGCGACCAGCCCGGAATCCGCGACGACGATCGAGCGCCCGGCGATCAGCCGGCCATAGCCGCCGGCGGTGCCGGTCTGGCGGGCGCGGGCGGCGCTCTGCGCCTGGATGGCGACGATCAGGTCGTGCGGCATCTGCCCGGTGCCGTTGAAATAGCCCGGCTCGCCGGTGCCGAGCGAGATGGCGTCGAGTGCCCGGTGCATGCTCTCGGTCAGCTCGTCGAGGTCGCGCGACGCCTGCTCATGGTCACGGCGCAGCGCCAGCTTGATGGTGATCAGCTCGATCAGCAGCTGGATCTGGATTTTTGCCGAGCGGGTGCGGTGCAGCCCATCCTCGTCGATCTGCGTGTCGACGAGGTTCAGCACATTGCGAACCCGCGCCTCGACTTCGGCATTGGGCCGGTCGGAGCAGAGCGCCACGCCGACCAGCGCGATGGCGACCAGCAGCGCATCCACCGGGTCGGTGGCGAGCAGGGCGCGGATCTTCAGCGACGAGATCTGGGTGGAGAGCGAGCGGCCGATCTGCTGGGCCTGCTCCAGCGTCGCGCCTTCGACCAGCAGGTTGTAGTGCCGCAGCCAGTTGAGTACGCGCCGGGCGGTGAGCGCCGGGCCCCAGCTGTCGCGATCGAAGTGGCCCTCGCGGCCAATCCAGTCGAGCGTCAGGGTGCGGGCGAAGCGGCGCTCCTCGTCGGTGCGGGCATCGCGAAAATGGCGGAGCCAGGCGAAGGCCTGCAGGTCGTCCTGCCAGTCGTCGTGATCGACCTCGAGCGAGAACGGCGAAACGCCGTGGGTATCCACCAGCTTCGATGCCAGCAGGTAGCGCCCCTGCATCATCTCGAGGATGGTTTCGCGGTCGGTAGGGCGGAACTCGGCGAGCGCGCCGATCAGGTCGTCATTGCTCGGGCCGGTCCAGGTCCAGCGGATCAGCGGATTGGTGACGATGTGATCTGCCGCGGACAGCAATGTGCGGCGTGCGAGGAAACGCAGCGAATGTGCCAAGTCTACGTCCTCACATACGTTTGGCCGGCGGGCTCTGATAGGCCCGCACGGACAGCTTGCCAAGAGCCGGTGACACTATCCTAGCGGCGCCGGAAGCGCGCAACGAAGAACCCATCGAGGGTGCCGCCCTTATCCCCAGGAACCAGCAGGCCGGGGTGGGTGCGCACATACCCCTCGGAGGTGACGGCATCGAGAAGACCAGGCAGTTCGTCGGCACCGACCGGATCGGCTACGACGTCGTCACGGGCAGCGAGCCAGCGGGCCTGCTCCTCGCCCTCGCCGGGTTCCAGCGAGCAGACGCAATAGACCAGCACGCCACCGGGATTGAGCCACCCTATTGCGCGTTCGATGAACCGGCGCTGAAGGGAGACGCGGCCAGCGATATCGGCAGTGCTTCGGTGCCAGATCACCTCGGGGTGGCGGCGGAAGGTGCCGGTGGCCGAGCAGGGCGCATCGAGCAGGATGCCGTCGAACTTCTGCGCGGGCTCCCAGGCCAGCGCGTCTGATGTCACCACCTCGGGTGTCATCGCGAGCCGGGCGAAGTTCTGCGCCATGCGGGCGACGCGATCGGGCTCGTTGTCGATGGCGGTGACGGCATAGCCGGCGTTCACCAGCTGCGCGGTCTTGCCGCCGGGGGCGGCGCAGAGGTCGAGCACGCGGGCGCCGGAGGCAAGCTTCAGCAGCCGGGCCGGGATGGCGGCGGCGGCGTCCTGCACCCACCAGCGGCCGGTGTCGAAGCCGGGCAGCGCCTCGACCGGGCGGTCGCGCTCGTCGATGCGGACGGTGTCGGCGATCACGGGAGCGGCGCCGAGTTCCTCGATCAGTTGCTCATCGACCGTCTTGAGCGTCAGGTCGAGCGGCGCGCCATCGAGCAGGGCTGCGGCAAAGTCCTCGAGCGCGTCGTCGCCATAGGTGTCGCGCCAGAGCGGGCCGAGGGTTTCGGGGAACAGCGCCTGGTACGGCAGGTGGCGCAGCGAATGGGCTTCGCCCTGGGCGCGGCGCAGCACCGCGTTCATCAGTTTCGAAAGATGCTGGCTGCGCGTGTCGCGCTTGCTGGCTTCGACGGCGAGGAAGATGGCGCTGTGGTCACCGAGTTCCGGCAGGAACACCAGGTGCGCGAGGCTGAGGCGGAGGATCGCCTCGAACGGTCCGGATTTCTTGGGGATGCCGCGGTCGAGGAAGCGCGCGATCATCAGGTTGAGCTGGCCGTGGCGGCGCAGCGCCACCGTCACCAGCTTGTTGGCCAGCGCGCGGTCGCGACCGTCTTCGATCTCGGCTTGCGAAAAAGGGGCGAAGTTCGCCCCCTTCAGTACCTGATCGAGCCGGTCGGCTGCCAGCAGCCTCAGCTTCAGTCCAGGCGGGTGTTTCTGTTTCTTCAACGAGCTCAGCCCCAGGGTCCACGCGAGCTATTGCCATTCTCGCTCGAGCCTGTCGAGGGGACGCGCCAACCGCCGCCGGTATTGCGGGGCTGGCCATCGGTCGGCCGGACCTGCGGTTCGGGGCGGCGGCCGGTGCGATCGACCTGCATTTCGCCGGCAATGCGCTGGAGCTGGGCGATGCGGTTTTCGACGTTGGGGTGGGTCGAGAACAGGTTGTCCATGCGCCGCCCGTTCAGCGGGTTGAAGATGTACATGTGGGCCTGCGCCGGGTTGCGTTCGGCCGGCACATTCACCGTGCGCTGCGCCAGCTGACTGATCTTGTTGAGCGCGGAGGCCAGTGCCAGTGGGTCGCCGGAGATCTCGGCACCGTCCTTGTCGGCCTCGTATTCGCGGGTGCGGCTCACCGCCATCTGCACCAGAGCCGCGGCGATCGGGGCGACGATCACTGCGATCAAGACGCCGATCGGGCCGAGCGGGTTGTCGCGCGAGTTGCCGCCGCCGAAGAACAGGCCGAACTGCGCCAGCATCGAGATTGCGCCGGCAATGGTGGCGGTCATCGTCATGGTCAGCGTGTCGCGGCTGCGGATATGCGCCAGCTCGTGCGCCACGACCGCCGCAACCTCGCGCGGCTCTAGATAGCGCAGCAGCCCAGCCGACACGGCAACGGCGGCATTCTGTGGGTTTCGACCGGTGGCAAAGGCGTTGGGCTGCTCGGTGTTGATCACATAGAGCTTCGGCATCGGGATGCCGGCGCGCTGCGCCAGCGCCTCGACCGTATTGTAGAGGTCGGGCTGGGTGCGCGGATCGACTTCGACGGCGTTCTGCATGCGCAGCACCATCTTGTCGGAGTTCCAGTAGGCGAAGAGGTTGGTGAGCGCGGCAATGATGAAGGCGATCCACATGCCGCCGGTGCCGCCGACGAAGTAGCCGACCGCCATGAAGATGGCGGTGAGGACCGCGAGCAGGACCGAAGTGCGGAGGAAGTTGAGCATTGCCGTTAAGTCTTGTACCTCGTGAGCGTCTGAACTGAAAAGTACATGGGATGGCGTGGGGTTCCCCACAAGGACCATGTCGAAACGGTAACCTTATGGACGAAACCCCACAAGCCAAGCCCCCGCTCAGCCCCGCCGCCCAGCGCGCGCTCGACGAAGCGGCCGCCCGCCGCGCCGAAATCGACGCCAAGGCAGCCGCCGGCAAGGCGGAAAAGAACGGCCGCGGCGGCCTCGACCCCGCCCGCTACGGCGACTGGGAAATCAAAGGCCTGACCGCGGACTTCTAGGCCGCGGCTGGTACCGCACCGCCGCCGAACAGGCCGATGACGATGCCCTGGATCACCAGCACGGCGAGGGCGTAGCCGCCGTCGATGGCGGTCAGGCGCCACGGCATGCCCTGGTAGCGGTGGTTGAGGATCAGGAAGGTGAGCACGAACCCGGCCCACATGTGCGCGCCGGCGAGGATGCCGTTCCACAGGTCGGTCGAACCGAACAGGGCGGGCGTGATCAGCGCGATGAAGTAGGCGGTCACCAGCTGGACGGCGAAGCCCCAGGCGAAGGGCGTCCAGTCGGCGCCGTTCATCTGCTCGCGGGTCTTGCCGATGGCGCTCAGCCACTGCTTGCCCAAGACGTTGTACCAGATGGCGCCAAAGCCCATGCTGGCGACGGCGGCGACGACAATCGCCAGCCAGTTGACGGCAAAATGCATGATCGATCCCCCTCCCGCTTGGTGCGGAACCCGAACTTACGGCGATTTGGAGGAGTTGGGGAGTGGTGGGCGCGTGTGGCCCCCCACTACCAGTGGGGGTGCCAAGCACGCGGGCGTCAGAGGCCGCCCATCTTGCAGATCAGCTTCCACTCGGCCTCGGTGACTGGGCCGACGGAGAGGCGCGAGAGCTTCACCAGCGCCATATTGGCGAGTTCCGGGGTCCTCTTGATGGTCTCGAGCGTCACGGGCTTGGGCAGTTTCTTCACCGGCAGCACGTCGACGCACTCCCAGACGATGTTGCCCTTCTCGTTCGGCTCGGCGGTGGAGTCCGGGTGGGCCAGCGCCACCACCTTGATGATGCCGACGATCTCCTTACCGACGTTGGAGTGGTAGAAGAACGCCTCGTCGCCGAGCTGCATCGCCTTCATGTTGTTGCGTGCGGTGTAGTTGCGCACGCTGTGCCACTCCTCGGGGACGCCACGCGCCACGACATCGTCGTAGGAATTGACGTCCGGTTCGGATTTCATCAGCCAGTAGGCCATGGTCAGCGTCCCGCACTCTTGTTGATGGTCAGCGACCAGCGGCTGACCTTGTAGCTCTCGAATACGCCCTGCTTGATGAAGGGATCCTGCTCGTAGAGGGCGGTGGCGGCGGCGAGATCGGGCGCCTCGATGACCATGAAGCTGCCGGTGGCCTTGCCTTCCTCGGTCTGGAACGGGCCCGCGATCACCAGCCGGTCGCCAAGATTGTCGAGATGCTTCAGGTGCTCGGGGCGGACCGCCATGCGGTGCTCGAGCCCGTTCGGCTTGTCGGTGGCGATGATCGAGTAGAACGGCATCAGTCTTCTTCCCTCTTGAGCGGCCGCGACATGAGGCCGGCGACGATAGCGGTGATCGAGGTGTTGCCCTCGATGAGCAGGTTTACCGCATCGATCAAGGGGGCGTCGATGCGCACTTGGTCGGCGAGGGCCTTGGCCACCGGCGCGGTAAGTACACCCTCGGCGAGATCGCTGCCGGCAGGCTCGCCACGGCCGAGACTGACGCCGTAGCGGTAGTTGCGCGACTGGGTCGAGGTGCAGCTCAGCGTGAGGTCGCCGAGCCCGGCGAGGCCGGTGAGAGTCGAGGCGCTGCCGCCCATGCGGACGACAAGGCGGGTGAGTTCGGCGAAGGCCCGGGCGAGGAGCGCCGAGCGGGCCGAGGCGCCGAGTCCGGCGCCATCGACCGCGCCGCAGCCCACGGCGTAGACATTCTTCAGCGCCCCGGCGAGTTCGACACCCAGCCGGTCATCGGCGGCGTAGAGGCGGAAGGTCGGGCCGGCGAGAGCGGCGGCGACCGCTGAGGTCTGCTCCGGATCGTCGCCGGCGAGGGTCACGGCGGTGGGCCGGCCGGCAGCGACGTCGGCGGCAAAGCTCGGGCCGCTCAGCACATAGGGGATGGCGGTCGGCGACACCTCGGCCAGCACCTCGCTCTGGCGCTGCAGCGTGCCGTGCTCGAGGCCCTTGGCGGTCAGCACCACCGGCAGATGCGCCAGCGCCGCGGCGATCGGCCTCAGCGCGGCACGGCTCGCCTGAGCCGGCACGGCGAGGATGATGAGGTCGGCATCGGGCAGGGTGAGCGCCCCGGTGATACGGTCGGACAGCGGCTGTTTGCCGAGGTGGGCGCTGTTGCGCCGGTTGCGGTTGATGTCGTCGATCGCCGCAGGATCGCGCCCGACCAGCGTCACCGTACGGCCTGCGATTGCCGCGGCCTGCGCCAGTGCAGTGCCCCAGGCGCCGGCCCCAATGACGGCGACCCGCTCAAGCGGCATGGGTCAGCCCCATATCGGCGCTGTCGAGCGGCCAGCGTGCCTTGGCGGAGAAATCGAGGCGATCGGCAGCGCCGAGCGCCAGCCGCTCGGCCCCGGCCCAGGCGACCATCGCGCCATTGTCGGTGCAGAGCGGGATCGGCGGGATCACCAGCGTCGCCCCGGCCTTGTCGGCGGCATCGCGCAGGGCTGCGCCTATCGCCTTGTTGGCGGCAACGCCGCCGGCGACGACGAGGCGCAGCGGTTCACCGGGCAGTTCGGTTGCGTATTTCTCCAGCGCGGAGCGGGCCCGCGTGGCGACGATCTCGGCGACGGTGCGCTGGAAGCTGGCGCAGATATCGGCGACATCCTGGTCGGTCAGCGGCGCATGCTGCTCGGCTGCGAGGCGGACGGCGGTCTTCAGCCCAGAGAACGAGAAATCGAGGCGATTCTCCTTCAGCAACGGGCGGGGGAAGTTGAAGCGGCGCTGATCGCCCTTCGCCGCCAGCTTTTCCACTTCCGGCCCGCCGGGGTTCCCCAGCCCGAGCAGCTTCGCCACCTTGTCGAAGGCCTCGCCCAGCGCGTCGTCGATGGTGGTGCCCCAGCGCTCGTAGTCGCCGACGCCGCGCACCAGCACGAACTGGCTGTGCCCGCCCGACACCAGCAGCATGAGGTAGGGGAAGGCCAGCCCGTCGGTCAGCCGCGCCGTCAGCGCGTGCGCTTCGAGGTGGTTCACCGCGATAAGCGGCTTCCCCAATGCGGCAGCGATCGCCTTGGCGGTGGTGAGGCCGACCAGTACGCCGCCGATCAGCCCGGGGCCGGCGGTCGCCGCGATGGCGTCGACCTCGCTCAGCTCCATCCCGGCGGCCTTTGCCGCCTGCGCAATGATGTGGTCGAGGTGGCTGACATGGGCGCGCGCGGCGAGTTCCGGCACCACGCCGCCGTAGGCTGCGTGCTCGGCAAACTGGCTGCGCACGATGTTGGAGAGGATGGTGGCCTCGCCCGACGCGTCGCGCTCCACGATGGAAGCGGCGGTTTCGTCGCAGCTGGTTTCGATACCGAGCACTCTCATCAAACTTGTCCGCTACCTATCTACAGGGTAAGCCCGGCCCGGCTTTGGCCTACAATAGGTATGAACTGAAATGCAATCGGCGCCGTTCCTCCGCATCGGAACCCGGGGCTCCATGCTGGCGCTGGCCCAGGCGCAGCTGACGCAGCGGCTGCTCGCCGAGGCGCACGGCGTGGCGCCAGAGCGCATCGAGATCCGCGTCATCACCACCAGCGGCGACAAGCTCACTGACCGGCCGCTCAGCGAGGCGGGCGGCAAGGGGCTGTTCTCGCGCGAGATCGAGGCGGCGCTCGCGGTCGGCGAAGTCGACCTCGGCGTCCATTCGAGCAAGGACCTCGCGTCCTGGCTGCCCGACGGGATGGCGCTCGCGGCGTTCCTCGAACGCGAGGATGTGCGCGATGCGTTCGTGTCGCTGACCGCAGCCAGCGTCGCCGCACTGCCCGAGGGCGCAAAACTCGGTTCGTCCTCGATCCGCCGCGCGGCGCAGATGTTGCGGGTCCGGCCGGATCTCGAGGTGGTGCAGTTCCGCGGCAATGTCGACACGCGGCTCGCGAAGCTCGAAGCGGGGATTGCCGATGCGACGCTGCTCGCCGTCGCCGGGCTCAACCGGCTGGGCAAGCAGGACAAGATCACCGCCTATCTCGATCCGCTCGAGTTCCTCCCGGCGCCGGCGCAGGGCGCCATCGGCATCGAGATCCGCGAGGCCGATACCCGTACCGCGGAGCTGGTTGGCGTGCTGAACCACGTGCCGACCGCCACCACCATCGCGGCCGAGCGCTCGCTGCTCGCCACGCTCGACGGATCGTGTCGAACGCCGATCGGCGCGTTTACCGAATTGAATGGGGTTTCGTGCAGGTTGACCGCCGAAATCCTCAGCCCCGATGGCCGCGAGTTCTATCGCGGCTCGGTTGAAGGTGCGGCCGCCGATGCCGCCAAACTCGGAACGCAACTGGGTGCGACGTTGCTGGAGCAGGCCGGGCCGGAGTTCCAGCGGCAATTCAAAGGATAGGCGCGTAACTTGAAGATGCTCGTGACCCGGCCAGACCCCGACGCGAGCGATACCGCCGCAAGGCTCGGTGCGCTCGGAATCGAGGGCGTGCCGTGTCCGCTGCTCACGCACCAGACGCTCGACGTGAGCCTCCCCGAGCCCAGGGGCTTTGCCGCGCTGGTGCTGACCAGCGCCAATGCACTGCGCGCCCTCGATGAGCGCGGCGTGCTGGAGCGTTACCGCGCGCTGCCGGTCTATTCCGTCGGCAACCGCACTGCCGCGGTGGCGCAGCAGCACGGCTTCACCAATGTCACCAGCGCCGATGGCGCCTTCGCCGATCTGGTCGAGCTGCTCGCCCATTCGCCGCTCGCCGGCCCGCTGTTCTACCCGGCGGCGCGCGACATGTCGGCCGATCTCGGCAAGTCGCTGGCGCCGTTCGGCCGCATGGTAATCACCGCCGAGGTCTACGCCATGAACCCGGTGACCGAGCTCCCCGATGGCCTTGCGGCACGGCTCGGCGATGGTGAGATCGAGGCGGCTTTGTTCTATTCGAAGCGCACCGCGCAGACCTTCGTGCGGCTGGTGGAGCGTGAGTTGCGCAAGCCGGTGCGGGCCCGTTTCGGCGTGCTTTGCCTGTCCGAGGCGGTTGCCGCGCCGCTGCTCGATGCCCATTTCGTGCGGGTCGGGCTCGCCGACCATCCCAGCGAGGAGGCAATGATGGGACTTGCCTTGTCGTTCGCCCGCGACCAAAACCCATGAAGACAAGCAAGGAAGTGCCGCATGGCTGAACGCAAGTCGGGGCCCGTCAAGCCGCCGGTCATCGAGCTCACGGCGCGGGAGGCTGAAAAGCCGGCTGCCGCGACGACGGCACGCGGCAAGGCGGCTGAAGCTGCGGAAGAGGCCGCGGCCGAGGCGACCCCCGCTGCCGAAGAGCCGGCGCGCCCCGTACCCCCGCCACCGCCCCGCCCGCAGGCGCGCCTCGCCATGCCGTGGAGCGCCATCTCGATTGCCACCGTCGCCGGCGCGCTGCTCGGCGCCGGCATCGTCTATGGGCTCGGCAACTGGCTGCCGCTGCCGAACCAGCGTCCGGTAATCGCCGATCCCGCAGCGCGGCTCGATGCCACCGACAGCAGCCTCAACGAGATCGAAAGCCGGCTCGCCGCGATCGAGGAACAATCGACCCGCATCGCGGCGGTCGAAGAGCAAAGCAAGCGCACGCAGGTCAGCCTCGATGCCACCATCGCGCAGCTCGACGGCGGATTGAACGAAGTCCGGCAGGCGGTTGCAGCCGTGCCGACCGCAGCCGCGGTCGACCTGACGCCGCTCGAAACCCAGCTCAAGGGCCTCGAAGACCGGGTGACCGCCATCGGCGCCGGCGCCTCCTCGGCCGACGCCACCGCGCTGGCGCAGACCATCAGCAGCATCGAAGCCGGCATCGCCGAGCTCCGCACCCAGCTGACCGCGCTCGACCAGCGCGTCGCCGCCACCGACAGCGCCGTCACCAGCCTCAAGGGCGAGGTGGCGACGACGCAGACCGCGATCTCGTCGCAGACCCAGACTCTCGCCGGCACCGATATCGGCCCGGCCGTGCGGCTGCCGCTGGTGGTCTCGGGCCTCGAAAGCGCGATCGCCAATGGCCGGCCGTTCGCAGCCGAACTCGCGGGCCTCAAGACCCTGCTGCCGGATCTCATCGTACCCGGGCCGATCGAGGCGTCGGCGGCCGAAGGCTTGCCGCGGCCCGATGCGGTCGTCGCACAGTTCACCGCTGCGGTGCCGAACGTGCTCGCCGGCCGCGCCGCCGTCAGCACCGGCGACATGGGCGAAGACGCGCTCGAATGGATGAAGGGCCTGCTGGCCCTCCGCCCCGTCGGCGAAGTCCCCGGCGATACCCCCGAGGCAATCGTCTCGCGGCTCGAAGGCGCAGTAGGGCGGCATGACTTCAAGGCCGCCGCCGAACTCCTCGCGCAGTTGCCGCCGGCCATGCAGGCGGGCGCCGGTTCGAGCGGCGCCGACATCACCAAGCTCGCCGCCGCCGAAACCTTCATGACCGAGCTGCGCAGCCGGGCCCTCGCACCCACGGCGGAGGCCACTCCGTGATCCGCCTCGCCTACTGGCTCATCTTCAGCCTCCTGGTCACCGCGGGCATCGCCTGGCTGATCGGCCTGCCGGGAACGCTCACCATCGAGTTCCTCGATTTCCGCATGCAGCCGCGGCTGGGCGTCGCCGCCTTCCTCGCGGTCGCCGGCGTGGTGCTGATCATCCTCGTCTGGGGCATCGTCAAGCGCATCATCGCGGCGCCCTACTACATCGCCCGGCAGTCGCGCGAGCGACGCAAGGATGCCGGCTACATGGCGCTTTCCGATGGTTTCATCGCGCTGCAGGCCGGCGACGCCAATCGCGCCCGGCAGCTGGCGCGCGAGGCGCGTGGGAACCTCCCGCGCAATGCCGCGGCGCAACTGCTCGAAGCCCGCGCCGACTTGGCGCTCGGCGACATGCATTCGGCGCGCGAGCACTACCGAGCGCTGATCACCAATCGCAAAACCGCGCTTGCGGCTTTGTCCGGCCTCTACGACCAGGCGCGCCAGCAGGGCCGGCCCGATGCGGCGCTGACCTTTGCGCAGAAGGCCATCGACATCTCGCCGCAGGCCCCGTGGGCGCGCGAGGCGGTGTTCGACGATCTCACCCGCAATGCCCGCTGGGACGATGCCTACCGGATGATCGCCGACGAGCAGGCGGTGACGCGCGAGGAAAAGACCCGCAAGCGCCGCCGCCAGGCGGTGGTCGAGGCGGCGCGCGCCCAGCTCGCCGAGGGTACCGATCCGCATGCGGCGCTCGAGCACGCGCTGGCCGCGCTGAAGCAGCAGCCGGATTTCGTGCCCGCGGCACTGATCGCGGCCCGCATTTACTCCAACCGCAACGAAACGCGACGGGCGATGAGCCTGTTGCGCCGGGTGTGGCGCGCCACCTCGCACCCTGATATCGCGACGCTGTTCGCCAATTCGGTGCCCGGCGTCTCCGCCGTCGACAGGCTGAAGCGTATCCGCGAGCTGATCGACGTGCCGCCGCCCAACAAGGCCAGCGCGCTGGTGCTGGCGCGCGCCTCGATCGATGCATTCGACTGGACCGGGGCGCGGCAGGCGCTCGCCGGCTACTCCAACGCCAACCCGTCGCAGGCCGTGTGCCTGCTGATGGCCGAGATCGAAGAGGGCCAGTCCGGTGACAAGGGCAAGGCGCGCGACTGGCTCAACCGTGCCGTCCGCGCGCCGCGCGACCCGGTGTGGACCGCCGACGGCATCACTGCCGAGGAGTGGGAACCGCTGTCGCCGGTCACCGGCAAGCTCGATGCCTTCGAGTGGCTCGTCCCGACCAGCGCCGTCGCCACCCGTACCGGCACGTCTCCAGCGTTGCCCGAAACCTCCCCGCCGGCTCAAACCGAGCCCGAAAAGCCACAAGGCGGGCCGCTGGCACTGCCCGAAGCGTAAGGCGCGTCAGCGCACTTGCGCGTGACAGGCATCGCTTGTATGAGACCCGCACTGGCGCTTCGACCGCGCCGGTTAGGCCGCATTAGCTCAGTCGGTAGAGCATCTCATTCGTAATGAGGGGGTCGCTGGTTCGATTCCGGCATGCGGCACCACCCCTTTTCTCCGATCTTCATCCGGTCGAGCGCATCACGTAGGTCGTGAGCGCTAGCGCACGCACTCGCAAACGAGTTCAACGTCGTTGAACTGCAGATGCATGCGCTCGTCGTCACAGCCGTGGTAGAGCGCCTTGCACCAGCGTTCCGAGCTGGCGTCGTGTGTCCAGCCAGGTGAGGAGCCAGTGCTCCGCGGTATTGGTGTCCGGTCGCGAAGAGAACCCATCGAGTTGCTCCACGCCAGCCGGTTCTCTTCCTGCGTCCGGTCTCGGGCCTCCGGGGTCACGCAGACCTTGTCCGTGCTGCGGATTTCGCGCCAGACGTAGCCTTGCTTGCAGTGGCGAGGGCCCAGGAAGCCGCGCCCGACGCGGTGGCTGGGGGCGGCGGCGTTGTCCGCTGCGGCCTGGTCGCGCGCGGCCGGCGAAACGCAGGCGTAGTCCCGGGCAAACGCCTCGCGCCACACAAATCCAGGCCGACAGGTGATGTCCAACGGCTCCTGAGCAGTGGCTGCCGTAACTGGACTGGCGAGCAAGACAATCAGAACTATGAGCAAAGACCGCATCGCATATACTCCGCGCTGAGGATATTGATGAAGTCAAATTCACTACACACAAGTCTTTCATCGTCAACTGATGGCAACGATGGCATCGGCAGAAATCATACGCGCTGCAGTTGTTGTGGCGATCCGAGGTCGAGGGCCAAATCAGAAGGGCAGCTCATTGACATCCACCAGCAGCAGCTTGTGGCTTCGGATCGAAGCGACCCGTCCCGTGAGCTGGCTCTGAAGCAATGCCGACCCTAGAGGCCGCCGGAGCGGTGCGGAACGGGATCCGGGGCGCGTGCCCAGCGTCGGCTTACGGTCGCAGCGATCATCGCAGCTTGCCTCTCGTCGCCGCGCGGGCGACAAGACCCGGCCACGGAGACCGCCCCATGCTAGCGACGAGCGAGATTGCCAAACTGAAGCGCGAGATCGCGACGCTGCGCGATATCGTCGGGCAGAGCCGGCCGGGGACCAAGAACCCGATGAGCGCCGCCGAGAAGCGGACGCTCAAGTCGGAGATCGAGCGCTGCATCCTCGAGCTCGACGAGCTCCGCGGCAAGCTCGCGCAATAGCGTCAGTGACTCAGTCGTCCTTGACCTCGGTGTCGGGGCGATCGGTGCCTTCAGAGACTTCCTGATGCCAGACGCCCCGGGCGTCCTCGTACTCGATGCCGTCGGTGGCGCCGGCGACGCGCTGGCGGCGGGCCGCGGCTTCCGCCGCCTCGTGCGCCGCGGCATGGCTGCGGAACGTCTCGGACAGCACGTCGCCCACCTTGTAGGCCCAGCCCCCGTCGTGCTGGACAACTTCGTACTTCACGGTGCTCATAGCGGCTCTCCTTGGATGGCCTCAAATGTAGGATGCGCCGCCGATGGTTGCGAGGACGGGCCGATCACTCCAGCCTCTCGCCTCAATATCTGCGGGTTCGTGCGGGATTCATGACGAACGCGCCGAAGCAGCTTATCGTTGCGCCAGCAACGCATGCGCCGCGCCTGATTTCACTTTGATTGAAAGGGCTAGCCAGTGACCGCCTATCTCTTCCTGTTGCATGTCGCGGGGGCCGTGACGCTGATGCTGTGGGCGGTGCATATGGTGCATACCGGCACGGAGCGGGGCTGGCGGCCCGAGATCACCGCGCTGCTGCGAGCGACCGATAGGCCGATACGCAGCGCCGCTGTTGGCGCCGGGCTTGGGCTGGCGCTGCAGAGTTCCACCGCCGCGGGCATGCTGGCCGCCGCCTTCGCCTCGCGCGGCATGTTCGCGCTGGCGACGGGGCTGGCGATCGTGCTGGGCGCCAACTTCGGCTCGGCCCTGGTGGTGCTGATCCTCAGTCTCGATCTCAGCCTGTTGCCGCCGGTGCTGCTGGTGGCTGGCGGGCTGCTGTTCTTCAAGGGCCATACCCGGCGGATCAAGCAGAGTGGCCGCGCGCTGGTTGGGCTCGGGCTGATCTTCGTGTCGCTGCAGCTGCTCAGCGCAGCCACGGCGCCGCTCAGCGACAGCGCTGTGCTGCCGGCCGTCGTCGCCTATCTCGGCAAGGAGCCGCTGACGGCGCTGCTCGCCGGCGCCGCCATCGCCTGGCTGTTCCATTCCTCGGTCGCGACCATCCTCCTGCTGGTGGTGCTGTCGCAGCATGGCGTGCTGCCGTTCGAGGCGGCAGCGCCGCTGTTGCTCGGCGCCAATATCGGCACGGCAATCGGTCCGTTCGTGTTGACCCGCAACAGCAGTATCGAGGCCAAACGGCTGATGGCGGGGAATCTTGCGACCCGGGTGGTCGGGGCGGTGCTGGCGCTGGCAGTGCTGCTGCTCGGTGGCTCGGTGCTGGCCGCGGGGTTCAGCCCGGTGCAGCAGCTGGTCGGGCTGCACCTCGTGTTCAACGTCGCGCTGCTGCTCTGCGGCCTGCCACTCACTGGCGTCGTGGCGCGGCTGATGGAGCGGCTGTTCCGCGCACCGGCGACCGATCCGGTGGCCGCCATCGGCGTGCCGCCCAGCTGCCTCGACGAGGCGGCGGTGGGCGACCCGGGCATGGCGCTCGCCTCGACCACCCGCGAGCTGCTGCGCATGGCCGAGATCGTCGGCCGGATGTTCGAGCCGGTGATGGAGATCTACAAGGCCGGCGACGCCGACAAGATCCGGCAGGCGCGGCTGATGGAGGCCGCCATCGACCAGGCGCAGAGCGACATCAAGCTCTACCTGGCGCGGGTGTCGTTCGGCACAGATACCAGCAGCGCCCGGCGCGGACATGACCTCGCGGCCATCGCGGTGAACCTCGAATATGTCGGCGACGCCATCACCAAGACGCTGCTGCGGCTCGCCGAGGTGCGCCGCGAACAGCGGCTCGCCTTCTCGCCCACCGGCTGGCGCGAGCTGGCGGAACTGCACAGCCAGGTGGTCGAGAACATGCAGCTGGCGCGCAACGTGCTGGTCAGCCGCGATCTCGCCCAGGCGCGGAAGCTGGTGGTCGAAAAGACCCGGATGCGCGAGGCGGTGGCCGAGAGCCAGCGCCAGCACATGCAGCGGCTGAAGGACGGCACCGAGGCCAGCCTCGCCACCTCCAACCTCCATCTCGAGACGCTGCGCGCCATGAAGACCATCAACTCGCTGATGGCTTCGATCGGCTACCTGGTGCTGGAGGAAGCCGGTGAGGTGCTGGATCACCGGCTGAAGCCGGCGGGCTAACCCGCGGGTTGCGGGCCTGGTCCGCGGCGATAGACGCGCAGCTCGATCACCTCCGGCACGTGCCACTCGAGCGACAGCATCACCGGCCGTCCGGCGGTGTCGTGATCGACCTGCCGCAGGTGCTGCAGCGGCGCGCCGACCGGCACGTTCAGCAGCCCCGCCAGTTCGGCATCGGCATTCACCGGAGCCAGCACGGCGCGGGCGTGGTCGACGGTGTGGCCGCGATCGGCAAGGAGCTTGTAGAGCGAGCCGCCGAAGGCCTTAAGGTCGGCGCGCTCGTCGGCAATGTCGGTGGCGAGGTGGTCGATCGAGAACACCGCCGGCTTGCCGTCGGCGCTGCGGACGCGGCGCACCACCACGACATCGGCGCCCGGGGCGAGGTTCAACGCCGCCTTCACCGCATCGTCGGCCGGCACGCGCGTCGCGCCGAGCACCTGCTTGGTGACGCTGAGGCCGGTGCTTTCGAGATACTCGGTGTAGCTGAAGTTGGTGTCGAGCGAGTTGCGCAGCCGCGGCCCCTCGGTGACGTAGGTGCCCGAACCCTGACGGCGCACCACGTAGCCATCCTCGATCAGCCCGCGCACCGCTTCGCGCAGGGTGATGCGGCTCACCGCGAAGCGGGCGCACAGCGCATCCTCGTTGGGCAGCTTCGAGCCGGGCGGGAACTCGCCCTCGATGATGGCGCGCCTGAGTTCGGAGCGGACGACGTCGGGCAGCAGCGGGCGCGTTCTGGCTTGCAGCATGGGGGTCTCGAACCGGCGGGCGGCGACAGGATTGATTAGTCGTCTCATGTTCAGATTGACCGGGCAACCCGATTGCTGCGGGCGGGCCGAACTGTCGCGGATGGTTGCGGGCGGGTGGGCAAATCCGGCATGGTAGCGACCGCAACGGGTGGCTGAGGTCAAGGCCTGCAATGAGTTACGATGCACTGGTGTGGCTGTTGGTGGGTCTGGGGGTCGGTGTCGCCGTCAGCCTGATGCTGTTTCTCGGCTACTCGATGCTGGAGCACGGCCGGCTGAGCCGCCGCTTCCGCAAGGCGCGCCTCGCCGCGGCGGCCGCAGCTGCGCCGGTGGCCGAGGTTGCCCCGGTGGCGCCGAAGACCTCGCTGTTGGCGCGGCCTGCTGCAAGGCCGGCGGTCGAAACGAAGCTGGTGGCCGAGGCAAAACCGGCGAACGACGTGAAGCCGACCGCCGAGCCGAAGCCGGTCGTGGACGACAAGCCCGTGCGCCCGGCGCTGGCGGTGGTGGCTGCCCCGGAGCCCAAGGCAGTCGCGGTCGCAGCGCCAGCGCCCGCTACGCCGGTCGTCGAGACCAAGCCCGCCGTCGCACCGCCGGCGGAGCCGGCAAAGCCGTCTGAGCCCAGGAAGCCGCAAAGCGTCGAGGCGATGTTCGCCGAGGCGTTCGCCAACGACCGGCTGACCGTATCACCTGAACCCGACGAAGCGGCGGGAACCGCTAAGCCCGGCGCCGAAAAACCGCCAGCGTAAGCCCGCCGACCGCCAGCAGCAGGCCGCCGAGCAGGCGGCTGTCCGTGGTCGAGATGCCCAGATGCGGCACCCATTGCCGATAGAACGGGTACAGAAGAAACAGGACGGCGAGCAGGAGTGCCGCCAGGCCTACGGACCGCATGTTGCCCCTCCGCAGTTCGCGGAAAACACAGTGATACAGCCGGTGACGCTTTATGTTCCGGTCCGGACAATATCCGCTCAAACTGTTAACGGAATCGTCGCTTGCCCCGGCGACTTCAGTCGATCACCAGAATCTGAAGAGCCGCGAAAGCAACTCGACGGCCGGTAGGACGTTTCTTCAGCAAATGGCGTGGGGCCAACCCCGCGCGGTCAAGGAGACGTCATCATGCACAAGGCAGAACTCGACCGCCTGCTGGAAAAGACTGTCGCCGATGCGCTCGGCGTTCGCATGCCCATTCACCGGCGCGCGCAACCGCACAAGGCCAAGCATCATGCCAAGGCGCCGCGTCGCCACAAGCAGATGGTGCGGGAACTGCATCCGGCTTGATTGGACTTTCTCCCGGCCTCGTCTAGATTCTCGCCCGCTTGATGGGGAGTCGTGACGATGGAGGGGGTGCCGGCTGCGGAGATCGCGCGATTGCGCGCGCTCGTCATCGGGACCCTGCCGCAGTTCGCCGGCGGCACTTTCGTGCCGCTCACCGAGGGCTGGGACAGCGTCGCGCTCGAGTGCGACGGCTGGATCTTCAAGTTCGCGAGGCATCCCGACGCGGAGGCCCGGCTCAGGCGCGAGGTGGCGCTGCTGGCCTTCCTCAAGCCGCGGGTCACCATGCCGCTGCCGCAGATGGTGCTGCATGAAGGGCCGGTGCCGTTCTCGCAGCACCTGAAGCTCCCCGGATCATCGCTGGAACGGCCGCAATATCTTGCCCTCGACGAGGGCCGGCGCAACGCGCTCGCCACCCGCATGGCGCAGCTCTACGCCGAGCTCCACGCGCTGCCGCTCAACCGCATGCAGACGGTGGGGGCGGTGGGCGTCGACCCGTGGATGAGCCCCGACGAGATCATCGCGCGGACCGAGGACCGGCTGCCGCGCGGCTACAAGTCGTTCGTCAAGCGCACCATGGCCGCCTATCGCAAGCTCCGCATCGAAGGCGACGAACTGATCTACGGCTATTTCGATGGCCACGGCTGGAACATGGCGTTCGACCACGAGACCGGCATGCTCAACGGCGTCTACGACTTCGCCGATTCCGGCTTCGGCTCGCGCCACCGCGACCTCAGCTATTCCAACTGGATCGCCGCCGACCTGACGCTGCGGATCATCGAGCGCTACGAGGAACTGGCCCGCATCAAGGTCAACCGCGACCAGGTGATGCTCTACTCCTCCGCCCTCCGCCTCGCCGAACTGGCCGGAGAGGTCCTCCCCGACGAGCGCGCGATCGCCAATGTCGTCGACTGGGTGGCTGAGCTGAAGGAGCTGGGGCTCAGCTACTGAAGCGGACAGGGCAACCCCTGGGGTCGCCCTGCCATTGTCGCCGCTACTTCACCGGCTGGTTCAGGCGCTTCTCGACGAAATAGCCCATGCGGTAGTTGCCGCCGTCGAAGCTCCAGGTAAGCGGCGCCTTGGTGCCATCGAAAAAGGTTTCGCTGTCGCCGAGCACGTGGAAGCCGGAGTAGGGCGCGACGTCGTCGGGGTCGACGTCGGCCTCGACCACCTGCGCGGAGGCGCTCTGGGTGAAGCGGTAGGTGCCCACACCGCTGAAGTTGCTCCAGGGGCGGCTGTGCTGCGGTTCGTCGCAATCATAGGACAGGTCGCCGGCTAGCGGGCTTCGGATCAGCGCGCCGTCGAGCTTGAGGTTGACGTAGATCTCGTCCGAGCCGAACTCCGGGTTGGTCTCGTCGCGGCACACCACGTCGAATGGCGTCAGGTAGCGCAGCGATGTGTCCATGCCAGCCTCGACGCGGACGTCGCCGGGCGTGGCGCTCGCCTGCTCGATCACCAGATACCCGGTCGCACCCTCCGACATTGGGCCGACGAAACTGGTGCGCACGCCATCGACGAACGGGCCGGGTTCCGGCTCGGTGGGGTCGGCGAACTGCTGCAGCGTCACCTTGAAGTTGGGATCGGCCGGCGCCTCGCCGAACAGCCTGATCTGCTGGTTGGCGCCGGTATCGGACTGGCCGACCACGTCGAAGGCGAACCAGGCCTGGTGCTGCTTGCCGAACGGGTTGTTGTCGCGGGTCAGCGTTGCCGCTTGCGGTTGTCCCGGCTGCAGGATGCAGGCTTCGGCCTGTGTCGCGCAGGTGTGGTGCTTGAACCAGAACGCATAGTTCGGGGTGTCGTCGGCGACATTGCCCACCACGCGGACATAGAACTCGGGCGGCAGCACGAAGGTATCGACGAAGAACTTCTGCTCGCCGCCGACCACCTGGACCTGGGTCACCTTGTTGTAGCGCGAGATCGGGTTGGTCAGGTCCTCGGGCGCATAGACCTGGTAGCTCACCGCCTGGTTGTTGGCGCCCATGGTGTAGGTGCCGGCGCCGTCGCGCTTGACGTGGAACCACTGCATGCCGCCCGGGTGGGCGATCCGGGTGATGTCGTTGCCGCTGTTGGGGTCGGTGTCGATGACCAGCGTTTCCTCGGGGTCGCCCGAGGTCAGCGCCGGGCTCAGCGGTACGTCGTAGGCGATGCGCGGGCTGCAGAAATCGAAGCCGAGGTTGAGGTTGGCCTGCACCAGGTAATGGTCGCTGGCCAGCGCCTGGTAGAGCCGCGGCACCGTCAGGTGCTGCACGCAGACCGGCGGCGGGTCGCCTGGGTCGTTGTTGGCATAGGGCTCGGGCGAAACGATGATGTAGTCGAGCCGTTCATTGTCGATCTGGTTGGTGATGCCGGTGTCGGCGCGCGAGGTGGTGCGGGCCCAGCTGTCATAGGCCGGCCAGCTGTCGACCTTGCTGCCGGGGGCGAACAGGGCGCCCCACTCGGGCTGCGCCGAAGGGAGGGCGACGTTGATGTCGCCGAGGACGAGCACCCGCTCGTCGCGCTGCGGCAGCCCGCCGAGCGTCGTTTCGAGCAGCCGGTGGATGGCTTCGAACTGGTCCTGGCGGACCGACGGGAACAGGTCGCCGGCTGGCGGGTCGTCGGCCTGCATGTGGGTGAACACCACATCGTACACCCGCTCGGTGCCGGCCTGGCGCAGCCGCACCAGCGCCGCACCCTTGGCGGCGAAGCAATCCTCCGAGGCGCAGGCATCGTAGAGGGTGAACGCCACCTGGTCGGTGGTCGCATCGAGCTGCTGGTCGGGCTGGGTGCCCCACTGGAACGAGGGATCGGGCAGGTTCTCGAAGGCGAATTTCTCGTTGGCGAACAGCATCAGGCCGCTGTCCTCGCCGTTGATTTTCTCGATATCGATCTGCCCGAACACGCCGCTGATGACGTTCAGCGGCTGGGTCTCAAGAATCTGCACCAGCGTCGGGCCGCGGACCTGGATCAGGTCGGCGTCGATGTCGCGGACGAAGTTCGGAAACGCCGGTGACAGCCGGTTGACCAGCACGTCCTTGGCCTTCTCGTCCCAGGCCTCGTTGATGGCGATGATGTCGGGCCGGTCGGGGTCGCTGAGGATAGCGTCAGCCAGCTCGTTCGCCCAATCCTCGGCCCGGCCGTCGAGCTGAGCGATGCAATCGGCAAAGTTGGGATTGAAGCAATTGAAGAAAATCGTCGTCAGGAACGCATTATAGGTTGCGACCTTGATCTCTTCGCTGGCGTGCTGGGCCTGCGAAGCTCCTGTCATGGTCAGGCTGGTCAAGGCAAAGACCAGCACGAATAGAGCTTTGGACATGGCGACACCTCTTCGACATCGGTGACGCACCCCGCCCGTGACTATCGGCATGGGACAAGGGGTTTGGCAATACAGCCGGATAACGCCCCCGTCACGGCTACGAAAGCCTACCGAGCGGCTCCCGATCGCACCAAGAAAAGCTTTTCCTGCCGTCTTGCGCATGACGGGAAAACATGCGACGAAGCGGTCAAGAAAAGCTTTTCCCACATTCGCGAGCCGGTCACTACATGCCGACCGCAGAACCGGCCGGAAAAGCTTTTCCTTGCCGCTCCCGGGAGGAGCCCTGCGTATCGCGGGGACCGGAGGGCGGCACGGCAATTCGAGGGAGGAAGCCGATGAATCTGAAGAAACTCGCCATGGGTGCGGTGGCTGCTGCTGCCTTGCTCGCGGCAATGCCGGCGACGGCATGGGCCGAAGACCTGCAGATGTGGGAACGTTCGGGCGGCAATGCCGGCATGGTGGACGCGCTGGTCGCCGCCTGGAACGAGAAGAACCCCGATCGCAAGATCGTCCTGACCTACATTCCGCACACCGAGATGGTGCCCAAGCTGGCGCAGTCGATCGCCTCGGGCGAGGTGCCGGACCTGATGGGTCTCGACCTGATCTACGGGCCGCAGTTCGAAGCCGCCGGCCAGCTCGAGGACATCACCAGCTATTTCGCCGACGATGCCTCGATCAAGACCGCCAGCCCGGGCCACATGAAGGTCTCGACCTATGACGGCAAGCTCTATGGCGTGCCGCTCTATGCCGACGTTTCGGCGCTGTTCTGGAACAAGGACCTGTTCAAGAAGGCCGGGCTCGATCCGGAAGTGCCGCCCAAGAGCCTGCAGGAAATCCACGATTTCGCCAAGAAGATCACCGGCGTCGAGGAGGGAGCCTACGGCTACTACCTCGCGGGCAACTGTGCCGGTTGCAACATCTTCACCTTCGGCCCGCTGATCTGGGCCTCGGGCGGCACGATCGAGCCGGCAGACGCATCGGCCGAGCCGCTCACCGGCGACGCCGTGCCCAAGGTGCTCGAATGGGCCCGCATGATGCACAAGGAAGGGCTGATCAACCCCGCCAACCAGGCCGAGAACGGCGAGACGTTCCACCTGCAGTTCGGCTCGGGCAAGGTCGGCATGATGGGCACGGGCAACTTCAACATCACGCTCGCCCGTGAGCAGAACCCCGGCATGAACTTCGGCATCACGCTGCTCCCGGGGCTCGAAGCCGGCCAGACCGCCTCGTTCGCCGGCGGCGACATCGTCACCGTGCCGAAGGGCTCCAAGCGCGTTGCCGACGCGGTGGACTTCATGAAGTTCATCCTGTCGGACGAGGTGCAGGTCGAGGTCTATGCCAAGCTGCTGAACATGACGACCCGCGGCGACATGGTGGACAACAAGTACTATGCCGAGGAGCCGCTGATCAAAGACGTGGCGAAGGCCATCTCGATCGGCGTCACGCCCTACACGCTGAAGTTCTTCGAGCTGATCAACTCGCCGCAGGGCCCGTGGCTGCAGATGCTCCAGCGCGTCTACTACACCGATGATCCGATCGATACGATCATCGCCGACGCCAAGCAGCAGATGAAGGACATCGCGGCCGAATAAGCACGGGTCTCCCGGCCCGACGGCGGCGCTCCGCACCTCGTGGAGCGCCGCTCACTTCCCTCTCGCCGAGTGTACGAAGCGCCATGAGCATCTACTCGACCAGATCCAATCGGCTCACGGGCCTGTTCTACCTCGCACCGGCGCTGGCGTTCGTCGCCGCGTTCACCGCCTGGCCGCTGGGCCAGATGCTGTGGGTGTCGCTCAATTCGTGGTCGCTGATCACGCCGCCCAAGTTCATCGGGCTCAACAATTTCACCAAGGCTTTCAACGACAAGCAGTTCTGGGTGTCGCTGGGCTTCACGCTCAAGTACACGCTGCTGATCACCCCGATCCTGATGGTCGGTGGCTATGCGATCGCTCTGCTGACGGTGAAGAACACGCCGCTCCGCCGCTTCACCCGCGCCGTGGTGTTCGTGCCGGTGGTGATCGGGCTCGGCGCCTCGAGCCTGCTCTGGTACTGGCTGTTCTCCACCGACTACGGCTTCGTCAACCGGCTGCTCATCGATTTCGGGCTGATCGACAAGGCGGTGATCTGGCTCGGCGTCGATGCCGACCGCTCCAACTGGGCGATCATCGTCTCGGTGGTGTGGAAGGTGCTCGGCTTCGGCATGATCCTGTTCGTCGCCGCCATCCAGGCGATCCCGCCCGAGGTGTCGGAAGCGGCGATGGTCGATGGTGCGAGCCCGTGGCAGCGGCTGACCCAGGTGACGCTGCCGCTCACCTTGCGCACGGTGCTCCTGGTGACGCTGATCTCGGTGATCGGCTCGCTGCTGGCGTTCGACCAGTTCTACATCATGACCGCCGGGCAGCCGCAGAACCTCACCGCGACATCGGTGTTCTACGTCTACCTCAACTCGTTCCCCTACCTGAAGCTCGGCTATGGCGCGGCGTTGTCGCTGATCCTTGCCGTCATCATTCTCGTCTTCACCATCATCCAGATGCTGCTGACGCGCCGGAGCCATGCCTGATGAGTGCCGATCTCGCCCAGACGATGAACGAGAGTGTCGCCGGAACCGGCGTGCTGGCGCGGTTCTGGCGCAGCCGCACCAAGTACCTGGTCGGCGCGGCGTGCCTGTTCATCTGCGTCGTGATGCTGGCGCCGCTGGTGGCCTCGGTGCTCGCCTCGGTGAAATCGACCGCCGAAGCCGCCGCAGTGCCGCCGACCTACGTGCCGCAGACCTGGAGCCTCGACAGCTACCTGAAGCTCTGGGTCTACCAGGCCGGGCTGCCGGTCTACCTGCTCAACTCGTTCGGCACCGCCTTCATGGCGATCGCCTTCTCGCTGCTGCTCACCGTGCCGGCCGGCTATGCGCTGGCGCGCTTCCCGATCCCCGGCAAGGAACTGCTGTTCGTCTTCCTGCTCTTGGCGCTGATCATCCCCTACCAGGCGCTGCTGACGCCGATCTTCCTGATGTTCGCGCAACTGAAGCTCACCAACTCGCTGGTCGGGCTCGCCATCATCCACACCGCGATCCAGCTGCCGTTCTCGCTCTACATCATGCGCAACGCCTTCGAGGCGGTGCCGATGGAGCTCGAGGAAGCCGCGGTGATCGATGGCTGCAATTCGTTCCAGGTGCTGGTCAAGATCTGCCTGCCCTCGGTGGTGCCGGCGATGATCACGGTGGCGCTGTTCGCCTTCATCACCTCGTGGAACGAGTTCTTGGGCGCGCTGGTGATGATGAACCGGCAGGACACCTTCACCCTGCCGCTGATCCTCGCCGCCGCCCGTACCGAAACCAGCCTCGGCGGCACCGACTGGGGCATGCTGCAGGCGGGGGTGACGATCTCGGTTATCCCCTGCGTCGGCATCTACCTGATGTTGCAGAAGTACTATGTTTCGGGCCTCCTCGCGGGAGCCGTGAAGTAGGACCCCGCGATGGCCGACGATTCCTCCCCCCCACCAACCGAACGCACCGGCCGCCACGGCCCGACCATCCGCGATGTGGCGCGGATCGCCGGGGTGTCGATCGGCACCGCGTCGAAGGCGCTCAACTCCAACGGCCGCCTGCGGCAGGAGACGCGCGACAAGGTTACGACGGTGGCGCGCGAGATCGGCTACCGGCCCAACGACATGGCGCAGAGCCTGCATCGGACCCGGTCGATGACCGTCGGGGTGCTCTCCACCGACTCGTTCGGCCGCTTCACCCTGCCGATCTTCCAGGCGCTCGAAGAGGTGTTCGCCGAGCGGGGCATCGCCATCTTCATGTGCAATGCCACGGACGATCCGGAGCGCGAGCGGCAGCATCTCGACCAGTTGCTGGGCAAGCGCATCGACGGGCTGGTGGTCACCGCCCGCCGGGCCGACAAGCGCCCGCCGGTCGGTCCGCTGCCGCCGGGACTGCCGGTGGTCTATGTCTATTCGCAGGCCGATGATGGTGACGCGCTGTCATTGCTCGCCGACGAGGATGGTGGGGCGCGGCTGGCGGTCAAGCATCTTAGCGACATCGGTTGCACCCGCATCGCGCATGTCACCGGCCCCGAGCACTTCGAGGCGGTGCAGCAGCGCAAGCGCGGCTACTACGGCGCGCTGGCCGAAGCGGGGCTCGCCCAGCACCCGGGCTACTACCGTTCCGGCCTCTGGTCCGAGGCCTGGGGGCGCGAGGCGGCTGCCGAACTGTTCGCCGGTGATACGCCGCCCGATGGCATCTTCTGCGGCAATGACCAGATCGCCCGCGGCGTCGTGGATGCGCTGCGCGAGCGCGGCATCGCGGTGCCGGGTCAGGTGGCGGTGGTCGGCTTCGACAACTGGGAAGTGATGACCACCGCGGCGCGGCCGCCGCTCACCAGCGTCGACATGAATCTCTCCGCCCTCGGCCATGAGGCCGGACGGCTGCTGATCGACATGATCGGCGGCGACAAGGTGCGGGGTATCCGCCGGCTGCCCTGCACGCTGGTGGTGCGCCAATCGACCAGCAGACAGGGTTGAGTTTCGTTACCCGGCCGCTTGCTCGGCGGCGGGGCCAAGAGGAGTTGCAATGAGCCAGTATCATCCGGTGCGTTTCGTCGATGTCCGCCTCGAAGGCGACTTCTGGAAAGAGCGGCTCGACACCGTGCTCGCCCGCACCATTCCCAGCCAGCACAAGAAACTGGTCGAATACGGCTATCTCGACTCGCTGAAGCTGCCCAACCCGCCGCCGCCGCTGCGCTTCCCGCGTCATGCCAACGGCTTCACCGTGCAGGTGTTCTGGGATTCGGACATCGGCAAGTGGATCGAGGCCGCAGCCTACGCGCTGAGCCACAAGCGCGATGCCGATATCGAGGCCAAGATCGAGGCGATCGTCGACGACTTCGAGAAGGCGCAGGCGCCGGACGGCTATCTCAACTGCTGGTATCTCGGGCGCGAGCCGGAGAAGCGCTGGTCGAACATGCGCGACAACCACGAGCTCTACAATGCCGGCCACATGCTGGAAGGCGCCATCGCCTATTACGAGACCACCGGCCGCCGCCGCTGGCTCGACGTGATGGAGCGCTATGTCGAGCACATCCGGCAGACCTTCGGCACCGGCCCCGGCCAGAAGCGCGGCTATTGCGGTCACCAGGAAATCGAGATCGCGCTGATCAAGCTCTATCACCTGACCAAGGAGAAAAAGCACCTCGATCTCGCCGCCTACTTCATCAACGAGCGCGGTCATCCCAACCCGCATTACTTCGACGTCGAGCGCGAGGAGCGCGAGAAGAAGGGCTGGGAGTGGCAGCGCTACGTGCAGGGCACCTACGAGTACAGCCAGTCGCACAAGCCGGTCCGCGACCAGGAGAAGGTGGTCGGGCACGCGGTGCGCGCCATGTACATGTACACCGCGATGGCCGACCTCGCGGTCGAGCTCAACGACGCCGGCCTCAAGGCAGCGTGCGAGACGCTGTGGAAGGACGTGATGGAGACCAAGATGTATGTGACGGCGGGCCTCGGCCCCTCGGCGCACAACGAGGGTTTTACCTTCGATTTCGACCTGCCTAACCAGACCGCCTATGCCGAGACCTGCGCCTCGGTGGCGCTGATCTTCTGGGCGCAGCGCATGCTGCACCTCGATCTCGACGGCAAATACGCGGACGTGCTGGAGACGGCGCTGTTCAACGGCGCGCTCTCGGGTCTCAGCCGCGACGGCGAGCACTACTTCTACATGAACCCGCTGGAGAGCAACGGCACGCCGACCCGCTGGGACTGGCACACCTGCCCGTGCTGCACGATGAACGTCAGCCGCCTCGTCGCCTCGGTCGGCGGTTACTTCGTTTCGACCGCGCCCGACGGCATCGCCTTCCATCTCTATGGTGGCATTGCCACCACGCTCGACGTCGGCGGTACCGAGGTCGCGGTGCGCGAGGTCTCGAACTATCCGTGGTCGGGCGCGATCGCCATCGAGATCGACCCGGCAGCGGACAAGGCCTTCGACGTCAAACTCCGCATCCCTGGCTGGTGCAAGGGCGCGACCGCCAAGGTCAACGGCGAGACGGTAACCCTCAAGCCGGTGAACGGCTATGCCACCATCAACCGGGTGTGGAAGAAGGGCGACAAGATCGGCCTCGAACTGCCGATGCCGGTCGAACGCATCTATGCCAACCCGCATGTGGTGATGGATGTCGGCCGCGTGGCGCTGACCCGCGGTCCCCTCGTCTATTGCCTCGAGGAAGCCGACAACCCGGGCGGTACCGTGCAACGCTTCAAGCTGCCGCGGCAAAGCGAGATCGCGGTCAAGCAGTCGAACCTGTTCGACGGCATCATCCAGCTGACCGCCGGCGGCTCGGCGGTGGACGAGGCCGAGTTCAAGCCGCTCTACCGCACCAGCCCGCCCAAGCAGGCCCCGGCGACGCTCACCGCGCTGCCGTACTACCTCTGGGCCAACCGCGGGCAGGGCTCGATGGTGGTGTGGATCCCGGAGGCTTGAGGCCTTCAAATGAGGGTCGCCTGAAGCAGACGGCCCCCTCCCATCCTCCCCATGAAGGGGGAGGTGCCCCGCTGGTTCAGCTGGCACGATCGCAGACAGAGCCTCGACTCTTCACCTCCCCCTTCATGGGGGAGGCCGGGAGGGGGCCGTCTCTATCGGTTGTGAAACCTGCCGGCCGCTACTCCGCCGCCAACCCGCCGAACTGCGACTCCAGCAGCGCCCGCTCATAGGCCAGACGCGAGCTCGCCCGCTGCGGCGCCTCGAAGTGCTCGTCCATCGCCCGGGCGAACAGCTTTTCGCGCTCTTCCTCGGTCGACATGAAGAACGGGTAGCGGCGCAGCGTTGCCGGCAGCTTGGTGTTCACGTAGGCGCCGTAGAGCGCCACCGGGAACGCGAGGCCGGGATAGACCCGCACGTCCGACATCTCCTCGGAGCCGAAGACCCGGCGGTAGAACGCCGTGTGCTCAGGCCGCACCAGCGCCAGGCAGGCATCGGCCTTGAAGAACAGCGACGCCATCACCGCGATCCGTAGCGTCAGGAACGGCAGCGCCGGGTAGGCGAGCGAGGCTTCGTAGTCGGCGGTGAAGCGCGAAGGATCGATGAAGGTTTCGCCGCGTGCGAGCAGCGGCTCGAGCACGTCCGGGCAACTCTTCATCGAGGGGCCGAAAGGATGTTTGGCGCTGACGTGATGCAGCCGGATAGAACTGACCAGCTCGCCGTCGATATGAACACCAAAGCTCATGCCGTTGGGCGCAGTGTCGAGGTCATCGACCACAATGCCAGCATCATTGAACGGCACGGATTCTTCGCGACGATAAGCTTCGTAGCGCAGGCGGTAGATCGGATTGTCGGTGACATCCATACGGACGCGCGAATACTCGACGCGGTCCAGTATCTCCATGAGCGTGCCGGCGAAGCGAGACACCGGAGCAGCCGACGTCGCTGCCGAACCTTCCACGTCCGAACGCATAGGGAACTCCGCAACTTTCGAACGCAGTTTAACCTTTCGTTAGGCATAATAAAATTGCCAAATGCGCAGGGTCGACGCGCTGCCTACGCATAAGCGCGGATGGCGCCATGGCTGGCGCCGAATCCCTCAGATGTCAGAAGGCGTTACGGGTCTTAACCACGTTTGCGGTTTGTCGTCCCGACGGTCAGCACGCGCTCGAGCGTGGCACGGGCCGCCATGCGGTCGATCAGCTCGGCGACTTCGCGGCGCGGCAGCGGCACGCCGAACAGGTAGCCCTGGATCTGGTCGACCTTGGAATGCTCGGCGATCAGGTTGAGCTGCTCCTCGGTCTCGACGCCCTCGGCGGTGACGGTGAGGTTGATGTCCTTGCCGAGCTGGGCAACGTTCGACAGCAGTTTCAGCGAGCGCGGGTTCTCGGCGATGTCCATGACGAAGCTGCGGTCGATCTTCAGCTTGGTGAAGGGCAGGGCCTGCAGGTAGCTCAGCGACGAGTAGCCGGTGCCGAAATCGTCGAGGGCGATGCCGATGCCCTGCTTGGCGAGCTTCGCCAGGATCTTGGTGGCGGCGGCGCGTTCCTCGATCACCGCGGTCTCGGTGACCTCGATCTCGAGGCGGTGCGGGGCGAGGCCCGAGCTCGACAGCGCCGACTTCACCATGGCGGCGACGTCGGCATTGCGGAAGTCGCGGGCCGAGATGTTGACCGACACCGAGACTTCCTCGGGCCAGTTGCGGCACTCGGCGGTGGCGGTCGCCAGCACCCAGCGGCTGATCTCGGAAATGAGGCCGGTTTCCCCGGCGATCGGGATGAACAGCGAGGGCGGGATCGAGCCCAGTTCGGGATGGTGCCAGCGCGCCAGCGCCTCGCAGCTCACCACGCGCTTCGACTTCAGGTCGACGATCGGCTGGAACACCAGCGACAGCGCGCCATCGGCGACGGTCTGCTTCAGTTCGGCCTTCAGGCGCTGGCGGTAGCGGTAGTCGGTGTCCATCTCGTCGTGGAACACCTGGCTGCGGCCCTTGCCCAGCGCCTTGGCCTTGTAGAGCGCGAGGTCCGCCTTGGTCATCAGCGCGTCGAGATCGTCGCTGCCGTCGGTGAGCGTCACGACGCCGACCGAAACGTTCACCGAGAACACTTCGCCCTCAACCTCGAACGGACCGCGGAAGCCGCCGAGGATCGCCTCGGGGTCGGTAACGGTGTCGCCCAGCTGCACGCCGCCCGAGCGATAGACCACGTATTCGTCGCCGCCGAGGCGGGCGACGAGGCTGTCGCGACCGAGCACGCGGGTCAGCCGCTCCGAGGTCTCGATCAGCACGCGGTCGCCGATCAGGTGGCCCATGGTGTCGTTGACATGCTTGAAGTCGTCGATATCGACGATCATCAGCATGGCCATGTCATTGGGGCGCTTGTCGCCATGGTGGCGCCGGCGTTCGAGGTCGGCCTCGACCTGTTCGGTGAAATAGGCGCGGTTCGGCAGCCCGGTCAGGGTGTCGTAATGCGCCATGTAGTTGATGCGCTCTTCGGCCTTGACGCGCTCGGTGATGTCTTCGAACAGCAGCACGGTCTTGTCGAGCCGCGACGACACGGTGACTTCGCAGAACTGCCCGTCGGAGAGCCGCAGCACCACCTTGCCGCCATCGCCGGCATCGACCGTATCCATCAGCTGGGTGGCGGAGCGCTGCGGGATGGTGCCGCGTGCCGCCGAAGCCGAGATCATCGCGGCGAACGGCCGCCCGGCCCAGTTGCCCGGCATGAAGCTCGAGAACACCAGCTCGGCGCGATCGTTGGCGACGGCGATCAGCCCGTTCTCGTCGAGCATGCAGAGGCCGTGCTGCATGGTTTCAAGCGCGGTATCGAGTTCGGAGGCGAGGCGGGTTGCCTCGATGCGGCCGTGCACGGCGCGCAAGAGGATGGCGCGAATATTGGCCGAGACCTTGCGCAGCGACACCACGAAGGCGATCAGCACCACGCTCAGCATGGCGGTGTGCAGCGTGCCGTCGAACAGCATGGCAATGGCCATGCCGGCGCCGATCAGGATCACCTGGCTGGTGACCAGCCGGTCGATGGCGAAGTTGCGGCCAGCGACACCGACCAGCACCGCGACGGTGACCGAGAGCGAGCTCATCTCGGCGAACGGGGTGTTCACCACGAGGAAGCTGAAGCTCATCCAGAAGGCATAAAGCGCGGCAATGGCGGCGGCGCCGATGGTGGCGCGCAGTTCCCAGCGGGTGGCGGTATGGACGTCGTCGTCGGCGAGGTCGGTGCGCTCGAAGGCGCGCATGTCGATGTCGCGCGCCACCCCGACAATGGCGAAACCGATGGCGACGGCGAGCAGCACCCAGGAGTTGCCCTCGATGCCGGCAACCGCGGCGACAAGTGCCGACGACAGCGCGCCAAGCATCATGACGCGCCGGTCCGCGTAGAGCGACCGGATCATCGAAACATAATCGACAGGCGGCAGTGACTTGTGCGCTGGCTCGAACATAGACCTCACCAAGGTGTGATGATTGTGCCCGGCGAGGCGTTAATGCCTGCTTTCAAGCCAGCGTGCGCCTGCCCTTATGCGTCGTCGCCGGACGCCGTTCCAGCGCTGCAATTGCCCGAATGGTTTATGCTTCCTTGGCCTGATCGGTGGCAATCGCCGGATCGAGTGATGACGATCATCATTGCGGGCCTCCATCCGCCAGTTTCGCCAGTGCCGCCTCCAGTGTCGCGAACGCCTCCGGCCCCAGTTTTTCGCGGTACTGCGCCTCGATCAGCCGCTTCACCCGGTTGCGCTCGGCGAAATCGCGCAACCCCAGTTCGGTGAGCACAATGCGCTTGGCCCGCCCGTCGCTGGGATCGGGGGCGCGCCCGACGACGCCCTGCGCCTCGAGCTGGTCGACCAGCTGCTGCACCGCCTGTTTCGTCAGCCCCATCCGCTCGGTCAGCAGCGCCTGCGAGATGCCGGAGGGACCGAGATGTGCCAGCACTTCGCCGGCGGCGCTCTGGTGCCAGGGGTAGCCGCGCGCCGCCAGTTCCGCCCGCATGCGGTTGCGCCAGTCATGTGCCGCCCGCCACAGGGCCAGCCCGATATGGTCGATGCTGGCCAGCTCACTATCGTCAAGATGCTTGACCAAATGCGTTCCCGAGGGTAGATCGTCAAGCCGCTTGACTAGCACGGCGGAGCGCCGGTCGCCAGCAGGCCGCGAAAGGATGCACAGATGATCATCACGGACAAAACCACCCTCACCGCCCTGCTGGTGGGCTCGACGCACTATGTCGAGATGGCGCCCGGCAAGGAGGCGGCAATCTACTACCGCACCGCCGAGGAGGCGTTCATGGCGCTGCCCGACGGCACCCGCCGCACCGGCAAATGGCGGATCACCGAGACCGGCTACCACGTCGACTGGATCGATGGGCCGAGCGCCGGCTGGCAGATCGATGTCGAGCCGGGCCGTATCGGCTATGTCGATGCCGGCGGGGTCGATCGCGGCCATGTCGCGCGCATCGTGCCGGGCGATGCCGCCGCACTTGCGGCATGACAAAACGTCCGGCGTCCCGCGGGGCGCCGGACGTTTTGCCACGGATCGGGCGTTATGCGGCCGCAGTCTCGCGACTCATTGAGAGATGAGGAATCGATAATGGCCGAAAAGCTCGACGCCGCCGCCCGCGAAGCCGCCCTCCAAAAGCTCAACGGCTGGATCTACGATCCCAAGGCCGACGCCATCAGCCACGATTTCAAGTTCAAGACCTTCTCCGAAGCCTTCTCATTCATGACCCGCGTGGCGCTCGCCGCCGAGAAGATGGACCACCATCCGGAGTGGTCGAATGTCTACAACAAGGTCCGCATCACCCTCACCACCCACTCGGCCGACGGGCTCACCGAAAAGGACATGAAGCTCGCCGAAAAGATCGACCGGCTGATGATCTAGCGCTGTCCGCGCGTCCGGCGCATGTTTCGCGGGGATAGAGGAGCAGCGACATGCGGGCAGTGCGGTTACATGCGGCGGAGCGGTTGATCGTCGAGGAGGTGCCGCGGCCGATCCCCGGGCCGCATGACCTGCTCGTCAAAGTCGAAGCCTGCGGCATCTGCGGGTCCGACCGGCACATGTATCGCGGCGAGTTCCCGACCACCAAGCCCGTGACGCTGGGGCACGAGTTCTCCGGCATCGTCGAGGAGGCCGGCGAGGACGTCGAAGGCTTCCGCATCGGCACCCGCATCACCGGCGATCCCAATATTGCCTGCGGCCGCTGCCCCGATTGCCTCGAGGGCCGGCCGAACCTCTGCGCGGGCCTGAGCGCCATCGGCGTGCACCGCGATGGCGGCTTTGCCGAGTATGTGCTGGTGCCGGCGGGGCAGGCGGTAGCGTTGCCGCCAGGGCTCGATCCGCTGCACGGGGCGTTCTGCGAGCCGGTATCGTGCTGCCTCCACGCCATCGCCGTCGGCCGCATCCCGCCCGGTGGGTCGGTGGTGATCCTCGGCGGCGGGGTGATCGGGCTGCTGATGGTCGAGCTGGCGTTGCAGGCTGGCGCCGGCACGGTGGTGCTCTCCACCCGGCAGGCGCCGCGTCGGGCTCTGGCGCTGCAGCTCGGCGCGCATCACGCCGTCGATGCCGGCACCGATCCGGTGGCGGCGATCGCGGCGCTGCTGCCGCGCGGCGCCGATGTGGTGTTCGAATGCGCCGGAGTCGGCGAGACATTCCGGCAGTCGATCGCGGTGGCGCGACGTGGCGGCACGGTGGTGCTGTTCGGCGTCGTGCCGGAAGGCGAGGGAGTGACGGTGTCGCCGTTCGAACTGCTCACCAAGGAACTGCGGCTCGAAAGCGCCTGGCTCAACCCGCTCACCCATCCCCGCGCCGCCGAGCTGATCGCCGCCGGCGCGCTGTCGCTCGACCGCCTCATCACCCGCACCCTCCGCCTCGACGAGGTCCCGGCCGCCATCGCCGGCGCCCCGGTATTCGGCGAGATCAAGCTGGTGATGGCGGGGTAAGTCCGGTCATCGGCTCCAAGGAGCCACTGCTCTCTCCGTGATCCTCCCCTGCGCAGCGGGGGAGGGGGACCAGCGAAGCTGGTGTAGGGGCCCGCCGCATACACCGGCGCATCCCGTCGCCCCCTCCACCGCCTGCGGCGGTCCCCCTCCCCCGTGCACGGGGGAGGATCGCGGAGAGAGCAGTGGCTCGCTGCGCACCGGCCTCAGTAGCGGCCGATCCCGCGCTTTCGACGAAAGTCGGACCGATTCTCCCGCACACACATGATTTTGCCGCAGTTTTCCCGGTCTCATTGGGTTGCAGCGGGGCGGCTAATGCCCCATCTTCAAAACTCTCAACCGCTTCAACCAGCTTTAGGGTAATTCCCGCCGGAGGTTTCGCCGATGCCGCACAGTACGCCCCTGATCTCGACGATCGTCATGGGCCTTGTGCTGGCGTTCATACTCGGCGCGATCGCCAACCGCTTCCGCATGCCGCCGCTCGTCGGCTACCTGGTGGCGGGCGTGCTGGTCGGGCCGTTTACCCCCGGTTTCGTCGCTGACGCCGAGCTTGCCAACGAGCTGAGCGAGATCGGCGTGATCCTCCTGATGTTCGGGGTGGGCCTGCATTTCTCGCTCAAGGACCTGCTGTCGGTCCGGGCCGTCGCCATCCCGGGCGCCATCGTCCAGATCGGCGGCGCCACCATCATGGGCCTGGGCCTCGCGACTTTGCTCGGCTGGGGGCTTGGCGCCGGGTTGATCTTCGGCCTCGCACTGTCGGTCGCCTCCACCGTGGTGCTGCTCAAGGCGCTGCAGGACCGGCACATGGTCGACAGCGAGAAGGGCCGCATCGCTGTCGGCTGGCTCATCGTCGAGGATCTCGCGATGGTGCTGGCGCTGGTGCTGATCCCCGCCATTGCCAGCATCAACGGGGTCGAAGGCGCGGCGGTGCACGATCCGTTCGTCGATTTCGTCGAGCGGGTGTCCGGCATCCATCTCGATATCTTCGGCATCCTCGCGGTGACCGTGGTGAAGCTCGCCGCCTTTGTCGGCTTCATGCTGGTGGTGGGGCGCCGGGTGATCCCGTTCATCCTCCACTACACCGCCCATACCGGCAGCCGCGAGCTGTTCCGGCTCGCCGTGCTGGCCATCGCGCTGGGCGTTGCCGCGGGCGCCGCCTACCTCTTCGGCGTGTCGCTGGCGCTGGGTGCGTTCTTTGCCGGCATGATCCTCTCGGAGAGCGAGCTCAGCCATCGCGCTGCGCAGGAAAGCCTGCCGCTGCGCGACGCCTTCGCCGTGCTGTTCTTCGTCGCCGTCGGCATGCTGTTCGACCCGGCGATCATCCTCACCGATCCGCTGCCGGTGCTGGGGACGGTGTTCATCATCATCATCGGCAAGTCGGTGCTGGCGTTCCTGATCGTCGTGGCGTTCAAGCGTCCGGTCGGCACAGCGCTCACCATTTCGGCCAGCCTCGCGCAGATCGGTGAGTTCTCGTTCATCCTTGCGGCGCTGGGTGTCGGGCTCGGCATCCTGCCGGCCGAGGGACGCGACCTGATCCTTGCCGGCGCGATCATCTCGATCATCCTCAACCCGGTGATCTTCTTCGTCCTCGATCTGCTGCGCCCGGCACTCGAAAACCGCTTCGGCCGCCCGGTGGAGGCCGTCGCTGCTGCCGCGGCCGAGCGGACTGAGCCCGACATGGTGGCGAGCGCGCCGCGCGCCGCCGCCCCCGAGGTGCCGCAGGAGACCGAGCCGACGCAGGTGCCCACCGGCCAATCCAACCACGTCATCGTCGTCGGCTTCGGCCGGGTCGGTTCGGTGGTGGGCGAAGCATTGCTCGAAGCCAAGACGCCGTTCCTCGTGGTCGAGGATGCCGAAGGCCGCGCCAACGCCGCCCGCGCCATGGGTATCGAGGTGGTGGTCGGCAACGCTGCCGCATCGAAGGTGCTGACCCTTGCCAACGTGGCCGAGGCGACCACCGTGGTGATCGCCATTCCCAACGCCTTCGAGGCGGGGCAGGCGGTGGAGCAGGCGCGCAAGCAGAACTCCAAGGTGCTGATCGTGGCGCGCGCCCATTCCGACGAGGAAGAGACCCACCTGAAGACGCTCGGCGCCGACGTGGTGATCCTCGGCGAGCGCGAGATCGGCCTCGGCATGGTCGATGTGATCAACCGCGACAGCAAGGCAGTGGCCGAGATCACCGCGTCGGACGCGGTCGAGTCGGTGCTTGCCCCGCTGGCGGCCGCCACCATTGGCGCGACGCCGAAACTGCCGTCCGACCCGAACCTCCTCGCCGAGGCCATCGAGGCGGCGCAGGCCGAGCAGCAGCACGCCGACAGCGGCCCGGCCGAGCCGCCCGCCGTGGTCTCGGCCTATGGCGAAGAGCCTGACGAGGTCCCCGAGGCGTTCGCCGAGCCCGACGAAAACCTGGTCGAGGCCGAGGACATCGCCGAGCTCGAAGCGTTCGACGTGCCGGTCGTGCCGGCCGCCGAAGCAGTAGCGCCGGAGCCCCCGGCAATGCCCGAGCCGGTTGCGCCGCGCCCCGACAAGCCGGCGACGACGGCCGGCAGTCCGTTCAACCCCGAGGTGCCGCCGCCGGTGCCGGAGGATGAGAAGGCGTAAACCCGGCCCGCCTGGGCAATGGTTTGTTCACGCCGACAGGGCTATAGCCTAGTGTAGCGGTCGAGTTGGCGGCCGCTCTGGAACGCGCCCGCGATGATTTCGCAGAAGGCAAAATACGCGCTGAGGGCGCTGGTAGCCCTCACCAAGATCCCGGCCGGCGAGTCGCTGATGATCTCGGAGATTTCGCGCGGCCAGGCGATCCCCAAAAAGTTCCTCGAGCAGATCCTGCTCGAGCTGAAGCGCGCCGGCATCGTGATGAGCCGCCGCGGCCGGCTCGGCGGCTACGTGCTGCTGCGCGCCCCCGAGCAGGTGACGTTCGGCGAAGTGCTGCGCCTGATCGACGGGCCGATCGCCCCGCTGCCCTGCCTCAGCAAGATCGCCTACCGCAAATGCGTCGATTGCGCCGACGAAGCGAGCTGCGAGATCCGCCACGTCTTCGCCCGCGTCACCATCGCCACCCGCGAAGTGCTGGACCGGACGACCCTGGCTGACGCCGTGGTCGCCAACGACGTGCTGGTGTAGCTACCGCTACAGCCATCTAGTTCCCTCCGCCCTCTGCAACCCGCACCCCCGCCCACGCGTTTACCGCCATCCTCGCGGCTGAACGCGGTTTCACTCCCGCGCAAAGTCATGCTCATCCACAGGGCAGGAATCGAGGTTTGCGCAATGGCGGTGCTGCTGGTAGCCTTCCATGAGAAAGGTTTTCCGCTTCGTCGCGCCGCCGCAACCTGCGGCTTCCTTGAGAATGCCGACTGAACAGGTAGAGTTACGGTAGTTAATCTTCACCAGGAGGACATGATGAAGAGAACGGCCAAAATTCTCGCGCTGGGCGGCCTTGCCGTAGCGCTCGCCTTCACCGGCGCGATCACTGCCCGCGCCCAGGACCAGACCCTCTTGAACGTCTCGTACGACCCGACGCGCGAGCTCTACTCGCAGTTCAACGAGGCGTTCGCCAAGCACTGGAAAGACACCACCGGCGGCAACGTCACCATCGAGCAGAGCCATGGCGGCTCGGGCAAGCAGGCCCAGGCGGTGATCGACGGGCTCTCGGCCGACGTCGTCACCCTGGCGCTCGAAGGCGACATCAACGCCATCGTCAGCAAGTCCGGGCTGATCGACGAGAACTGGCGCGCCGAGTTCCCGCACAACTCGACCCCCTACACCTCGACCATCGTGTTCCTCGTCAGGAAGGGCAACCCCAAGGCGATTGCCGACTGGGGCGACCTGATCAAGGACGGCGTCGAAGTCATCACCCCGAACCCGAAAACCTCGGGCGGCGCGCGCTGGAACTACCTCGCGGCCTGGGCTTACGCCAACAAAGCCTTCGGCGGCGATGAAGCCAAGAACGCCGATTTCATCAAGCAGCTGTTCGCCCATGTGCCGGTGCTCGATACCGGTGCCCGCGGCTCGACCGTGACCTTCGCGCAGAAGGAACTGGGCGATGTGCTGCTGGCCTGGGAGAACGAGGCTTACCTCGTGCAGGACGAGTTCGGCGCCGACAATTTCGACATCGTCTATCCGCCGACCTCGATCCTCGCCGAGCCGCCGGTCGCCATCGTCGACAAGAACGTCGAAGCCCATGGCACCGCCGATCTCGCCAAGGCGTACATCGAATACCTCTACTCGCCCGAGGGGCAGACGCTGGCGGCCAAGAACCACTACCGCCCGTCCGACCCGTCCATCGTCACCGACCAGGCGCTGGTCGAAGCCTTCCCAAAGATCGATCTGATCTCTATTGATGATCCGCTTTTTGGCGGCTGGAAGACGGCGCAGCCCAAGCATTTCGGGGACGGGGGCATCTTTGACCAGGTCTACACCCCTGCGCAGTAATGCAGTGGCAGGGGCGCCTCGCGGCGCCGCCGGAAAGTCATCCCACCCCGCGCGAGCGGGGTGGAGCTTTGTAAAGCCCAGCGTCATCCCGGGGTTCGGGCTGACGTTCGGATACACCATCCTCTATCTCAGCCTGATCGTCTTGATCCCGATCGCCGGCCTGTTCCTCAAGGCCGCGACCACGCCCATTGAGCAGATCGTCAAGATCGCCACCTCGCCCCGCACCCTCAAGGCGCTGGAGGTGAGTTTCGGCTCGTCGCTGATCGCGGCGCTGGTCAACGTGGTGTTCGGCATCATCGTCGCCTGGGTGCTGGTGCGCTACAAGTTCCCCGGCCGTCGCCTGCTCGATGCCATCGTCGATCTGCCGTTCGCCCTCCCCACTGCCGTGGCCGGCATCGCGCTTTCGACCCTCTACGCCCCCAAGGGCTGGATCGGCTCGCTGTTCTCGGACAAGGGCCCGCTCTGGCAGTGGTGGCACGCCCAGACCTGGCTGCCGTTCGGCTGGCACGAGTTCTCGCTGAACTGGAAGATCGCCTACACCCCCACCGGCATCGTCATCGCGCTGATCTTCATCGGCCTGCCGTTCGTGGTGCGCACGGTGCAGCCGGTGCTCGAAGAGTTCGAGCAGGAGCTCGAGGAAGCCGCCGCGACGCTCGGCGCCAATCGCTGGCAGACCATCACCGCGGTGATCCTGCCGCGCCTCACCCCGGCGTTGCTGACCGGCTTCGCGCTCGCCTTCGCGCGCGCCGTCGGCGAGTACGGCTCGGTGATCTTCATCGCCGGCAACCTGCCCAACATCTCGGAAATCGCCCCGGTGCTGATCGTCATCAAGCTCGAGGAATTCGACCAGGCCGGTGCCGCGGTGATTGCCGGTATCATGCTGATCATCGCCTTCGTCATGCTGCTGGTCATCAACCTGATCCAGGCCTGGGCGCGCCGGAGGTTCGGCAATGTTTGAACCCGATGTCGTCTATGACAGCCGCCGGCTCATTCCGCCCGAGGAACATACCCGCCCGACCACCGAGCGGGTCTGGATCCGGCGCCTGCTGATCGGTATCGCCGTGGTGTTCATGGCGGCGGTGCTGGTGCTGCCGCTGGTACTGGTGTTCACCGAAGCCTTCCGCAAGGGCGCCGATACCTACTTCGCCGCCTTCGCCGACAAGCAGTCGCAGCAGGCGATCCTCCTGACGCTGCTGGTCGCGGTGATCGCGGTGCCGCTCAACCTGGTGTTCGGCGTCGCCGCCGCCTGGTGCGTCGCCAAGTACGAGTTCTGGGGCAAGAGCTTCCTCACCACGCTGATCGACCTGCCGTTCTCGGTCTCCCCGGTGGTCTCGGGCATGGTCTACGTGCTGCTGTTCGGGGCGCAGAGCGCGCTGCATCCGCTGCTCAAGGCCTACAATATCGAGATCATCTTCGCGGTGCCGGGCATTGTCCTCGCGACGATCTTCGTCACCTTCCCGTTCATCGCCCGCGAACTGATCCCCTTGATGCAGGACCAGGGCAATACCGACGAGGAAGCGGCTTTGTCGCTCGGCGCCACCGGCTGGCAGACCTTCACCCGGGTGACGCTCCCCAACATCAAGTGGGGGCTGCTCTACGGCGTGCTGCTCTGCAATGCCCGCGCCATGGGTGAGTTCGGGGCGGTGTCGGTGGTCTCGGGCCACATCCGCGGCAAGACCACGACCATGCCGCTCGACATCGAAATCCTCTACAACGAGTACAACTTCACCGCCGCCTTCGCCATCGCCTCGCTGCTCGCCATGCTGGCACTGGTGACGCTGGTGTTCAAAACCATCCTCGAGTACCGCTTCGGCGATGAGCTCGCCGGCACCCGCCGACACTGAAAGGGCCTGACAGTTTGGATATCCGCGTCGATACCGTCCGCAAGGAATTCTCGCACTACCCCGCGCTCAACGACGTGTCGCTCGAGGTCAAGTCGAGCGAACTGATTGCGCTCCTGGGCCCGTCGGGCTCGGGCAAGACCACGCTGCTGCGGCTGATCGCCGGGCTCGAAATGCCGACCGCCGGCCGTATCTTCTTCGGCGACGAGGACGCCTCCTCGAAGACCGTGCAGGAGCGCAATGTCGGCTTCGTGTTCCAGGCCTACGCGCTGTTCCGCAATATGACGGTGCTCGACAACATCTCGTTCGGCCTCAAGGTCCGGCCGCGCGCCACCCGGCCGCCGAAGGCCGAGATCCGTCGACGCGCCATGGAACTGCTCGACCTGGTGCAGCTCTCGGGCCTCGAGAAGCGCTTCCCGCAGCAGCTGTCGGGCGGCCAGCGGCAGCGTGTGGCGCTGGCCCGGGCGCTCGCCATCGAGCCGCGCGTGCTGCTGCTCGACGAGCCGTTCGGCGCGCTCGACGCGCAGGTGCGCAAGGAACTGCGCAAGTGGCTGCGCGAGATCCACGATCGCACCGGCCACACCACGGTGTTCGTGACGCACGACCAGGAAGAGGCGCTCGAACTCGCTGACCGGCTGGTGGTGATGAGCCAGGGCAAGATCGAGCAGGTCGGCACCCCCGACGATGTCTACGACCGCCCGAACTCGCCGTTCGTGTTCTCGTTCATCGGCGAGTCGAGCTCGCTCCCCGTGACCGTCGAAAACCATGAGCTGTGGGTCGGCGGCCGTGCCATCGGCCTGCCGGCGCCCAACGACGCGGTAGGCGAGGCGAACCTGTTCTTCCGCCCGCACGATGTCGAGCTGGTCGAGGATGGGGTCGGCGCCGCGCTGGCCGGCGTCGTCGTCGCCTCGCGCCGCGTCGGCGGCACCCGCCGCGTCGAACTCGAGATCGGCGGCAACCCAAACCGCGTCGAAATCGACCTGCCGTTCGACCACCCGGCGGGCGAACGCACCCGCATCGCCTTCCGCCCGAAGCGCTGGCGGGTGTTTCCGGTAGGCTAGGTTCGGATGCCAAAGGAGAGCAGAGACGCGAACGCCATCTTCTCGGCCTCTGAGGTGTTGAGGAAGCTAGTGCTGGCTTTCTCGGCGGCTTCGATGGCTAGCTTCGCGTCGGAAAGCGTTATCTTCTCCAGCGGGTCATAGTCCGCCCGATGCCGTTTCTCCTGTAGATCAACGACCGCAGCAGCATACCGTACGAAGTCCACCCCAAGTCCGGCGGGAGGCAAGTAAGCGAGGTACCGGGAGGGCACGGTTGTCTTCTGAAGGTCCGCGCATAACTCCTTCAGCGCCTTGTGGCCGACCGACCTGTACGCGAGCGCGTAAGCTGTGGTCGTTCTTTTGGTATTTCCTACCCAAGTGTCAGCCACAGCAGTCGTAGTCAGGTGAAAGACTGCATAATAGGCATTGGATACAGCTCGTCGTAGGTCAACCTGTCGTGGTGCCCCCGCAGCTCCCGCCGCTATCAGCGATTTAGCCTGATCAAGAAGGTGGTCAGGGTTGATCACCGCCATCGGCTAGCTCTTCCTCAGTAGCGTATGAAAGTACAGCATGTCGATCTTCGCCTGCCTCCTGCAGCTCATGCTGCGTTGCAACAAGTGTATCGAGTAGCTTGCTTCCATCAATAGTGTCCGCCGATCCGGCGGTAATTACGATAGTCAAAAGAAGCGCGTCCACTCCCTCAGAATCAACGATCGGGGTGCTGATCGCGCGTTGCACGACTTGCGGCGTTAAGTTTGCCTGGGCCACTTGGGTAGCAATCGCTTCGATCTTGTCGGCGGACAGCATCTTCATAGATCAATCATAGCATCATTCCTCGAGTCCGCCCAGCCGCCGTTACCATCCAGATCCCGACGCTGACCAGCACCAGCGCCGCAAGGTTCTTCCACTCAAAGATGCTCTCGCCCAAGAACAGCCCGGCGAGCAGCACGCCGAAAATCGGGATGGCGCAGTTGAAGATGGCGATCGAGCCGACCGGGTTGTGCTTCAACAGCACGCTCCACAGCGCGAACGCCGCCGCCGACAGCGCCGCGAGATAGGCCAGCAGCAGCGCCGCCTCGAGGCCGAAGGCGCCGAACTTGCCGCCCAGCACAAAGCCGGCAATCCCCAGCACCGCGCCGCCGAGCAGCAGCTGCCAGCCAGTCATCACGGCTGCGTCCATGTTGGCGCTCAGCCCCTTGCCGTAGACCCCGCCCACCGAAAACAGCAGCGCGGCGATGACGATGAAACCCTCGCCCAGCAGGCTGACGTGGAGGTCAATGCCGGTCGCCGCGAGGTTCACCGCCACCACCCCGGCAAAACCCAGCAGGCAGCCGAGGATACGGCTCGGAGTCAGCTTGTCGTTGGCATAGAGGAAATGCGCGATCAGCACCGAAAAGAACGTGCTGGTCGAGGTAGTGATCGACACCTTCACCCCGGTCGAGTGGGCGAGGCCGATGTAATAGAACAGGTACTGTCCCGCCGTGCTGATCAGCCCCAGCAGCGCCAGTTGCCCCAGCCGCCGCGGCGGCTGGACAATCGGCTTACGGGTCAGCGCCGAGTAGACCAACAGGATCAGCCCGGCGAGAAAGAACCGCACCCCGGCGAACAGCATCAGCGACGGCGTATCGCCGGGCGCGATGGCGAACAGCCCATAGCCGATCTTCACTGCCGGCACCGCGCTCCCCCACAGGAAGCAGCAGAACAGCGCGATGGCGACAACGATGCGGCGATCGGAGAAGGGCGAGGTGGGCACGGGCAAACTCTAAACGCAGGTGCCCGTTGCTACCCCCCTCCCATCCTCCCCCACAAGGGGGAGGGAGGCGATAACGGCACCGTCTTGGTTCTTGCGTCTCCCTCCCCCTTGTGGGGAGGGATCAAGGGTGGGGGTGAGCCAAGTGGTCCGTCGTCACCATCATGCCGCCTTCGCAAACTCCTCCCGTGCCTCGCGGATCGCCGGGAAATACTCGAATGCCCAGTCCACCATCGCCGACAGCGGCACCAGGAAACTCCGGCCCATCGGGCTGAGCTTGTACTCGACGCTGGGCGGCGTGGTCGGGAACACGGTGCGCTCGATCAGCCCGTCGGCCTGCAGGTCGCGCAGCGTCTGGGTCAGCATGCGCTGACTGATGTCGTTGATCTCGCGTTTGAGCTCACCGAAGCGGTAGGGGCGGTGCGCCAGCGCGGTGATGATCAGGACGCTCCATTTGTCGCCGAGCTGGTCCAGCACATTGCGCACCGGGCACTGTGACGGGTCGGGATACTCGGCCATCATTTTGGTCAGCGGGGCAATGGGCGGCGCGATCGGGGTTCCGGGCATCAGGTGGTTCCTTCGAGGTAACCAGGGGCGTTGAAACTGCCGTCTTGCGGCAGCTGAGGTAGTTCCTATTGTATACGTAGTCTCAAAAAGAGACAACCGGAAGGCAGCTCGCCGGCTGCGCTCCGGCCCCCAGCTTCGTTGCGTGATCGCATCGCTCTGTCCCCGCCTGCCGTGGGGACGGACACCGGCCGCTCACGCGCCTATTGGAGACCCGACCATGACTGAACCCACCCTGTTCGTATCCGGCGCCAGCGGCCAGCTCGGCCGGCTGGTGATCGATGCCCTCAAGTCGAAGGGCTATGCCGGCAAGATCATCGCCGGCACCCGCGATCCGGCCAAGCTCGCCGGCCTCACCGGCGTCGAAGTGCGCCAGGCCGATTTCACCGACGAAGCCGGGCTGACCGCAGCGCTCGCCGGCGTCGATCGCTTCCTTATCGTCTCCACCGACACCATCGGCTCGCGCCTGCCGCAGCACCTCGCTGCCGTCGCGGCGGCGAAAGCGGCTGGCGTCAAGGAGATCGTCTACACCTCGATGCCGACCCCGGAAGCGCCCTCGGCCATCAGCTTCGCGCCCGAACACCTGGGCACCGAGGAAGCCGTCAAGGCGAGCGGCATCCCCTACACGATCCTGCGCATGAACTGGTATGCCGAGAACCTGCTCGGCTCGGTGCCCGGCCACGTCGCCACCGGCCAGTGGTACACCTCGACGGCTGGCGGCAAGGTGAGCAACGTCACCCGCGCCGATTGCGCCCGCGCCGCCGCCGGCGCGCTGCTGCGCCCCGCCGCCAACAAGACCTACACCGTCACCGGGCCCGAGGCGCTGTCGGTTGCCGAAATCGCCGGCATCGTGTCGGAAGTCACCGGCCAGCCGCTGCAGGTGATCGACGTCACCGACGAGCAGCTGGCGGCTGGCGCCAAGGCGGCCGGGGTGCCCGACTACGTGGTCGACCACTTCATCGTGCCGTTCGATCGCAATACGCGCGAGGGCAAGGTGGCGCTGGTCACCAACGCGGTGGAAGAGCTGTGGGGCGAAAAGCCCGCCAGCGTCCGCCACTTCCTCGCCGCCAACAAGGCCGCGCTGACCAAGGCGGCTTGACCGGGAAGGCGGAACGCGCTCCACCCACCCAGTTCCGCTAGGCAGCAAGCTGCCAAGCTTCACTTCCTCCCCATCGAGGGGAGGGAGACCCGACTGCGGCGCTTCGGTTCCATCGTCTCCCTCCCCCTTGTGGGGAGGGCAGCGGCGCTAGGCGTAGCCGTAGCGAAGCTAGGGAGGGGGTAGCCCACTCACCGGCCTCAGCCAAACACCACCGTCTTCTTGCCGTTCAGCATCACCCGGTTCTCGAGGTGCAGTTTCACCGCGCGGGCCAGCACGCGGCTTTCGACATCGCGCCCGGCGGCCACCAGGTCGTCGGGGCTCAGCGCGTGGGTCACCCGCGCCGTCTCCTGCTCGATGATCGGGCCCTCGTCGAGTTCCGGCGTCACATAGTGCGCGGTGGCGCCGATGATCTTCACGCCGCGCTCGTGCGCCTGGTGATACGGCTTGGCGCCCTTGAACGAGGGCAGGAACGAGTGGTGGATGTTGATGATCTGGCCGTAGAGCCGGGTCGCGAACCGGTCGCTCAAAATCTGCATGTAGCGGGCCAGCACCACCAGATCGGCGCCGGTCTCCTTGAACAGGGCGATCACCTGGTCTTCCTGCGCCGCCTTGTTGTCCTTGCCGACCGGCAGCAGGTGGAAGGGGATGCCCTCGTAATCGGCGGTCTTCCGGCTGTCCTCGTGGTTGGAAACGATCGCCACCACCTCGGCATCGAGCCAGCCGACCCGGATCTGGTAGAGCAGGTGCAGCAGGGTGTGGTCGAACTTACTGACCATCACCAGAATCTTCTTCTTCTTGGCTTCATCGACCAGCGTGGTGCGCATGCCGAAGCGTTCGATCGCCGGCTTCAGCCCGCGCTCCAGCGCATCGCGATCGACGCCCGAGGGGGTGGTGAAGGCCAGCCGCATGAAGAACTGGCCGGTCTCCTTGTCCCAGAACTGGTTGGATTCGGCGATGTTGCAACCGAGGCCCGCCAGTTCCGTGGTCACCGCGGCAACAATCCCCGGCCGATCGGCACAGGAGAGGGTGAGAACGAAATTGGACGACATATCAGGCGCTCCGGAAACAAAGTCGCGGAGCGATGCACGCGGGCGCGCGCGGGGTCAAGGGGGAGGCGGGGGTAAGGTTAGGAGAGGCTGGTACGCTTGGCGCCCCTCACCCTAACCCTCTCCCCAGAGGGGCGAGGGGACGCACTTTGCACCGCCCGTGCCACACCGCCCCCTCGCCCCTCTGGGGAGAGGGCCGGGGTGAGGGGTAGCCAAGCACTCCGGCCTCAGCCCAGCATCCACTCATGCTCCGGCGCATTGTAGAACTTCCACGTGCGCTTCGGCCCGGCCATCACGTTCAGATAGTACACGTCATACCCCGCCACCGCCGCCACCGGGTGGTACCCCTTGGGCACCATCACCACGTCGCCATCCTCGATCAGCATCGTCTCGTCGAGCGAGCGGTCATCGGTGTAGACGCGCTGGAACCCAAACCCCTGCGGCTTCGAAAACCGGTGATAGTAGGTCTCCTCCAGAAAACTCTGGCGCGGCAGGTCGTCCTCGTCGTGCCGGTGCGGCGGGTAGCTCGAGGTGTGCCCGCCGGGCGTGATCACCTCGACCACCAGCAGCGAATCCGCCGGCGCGGTCTCGGGCAGGATGTTGGTGGGGTAGCGCGTGTTGGTGCCCTTACCGCGCGTCAGCTTCTCGACATCGCCGGGCCCGATGACCCGCACCGGGTGCGAGCCGGGTTTTCCCGGCGCGGTGCAGGCGGCGAGCTCGAGCTCAGTGGTCGCCTCGACCTGCCACTTCGCCCCGGCCGGCGCGTACACAGAAAAGCCCGGCCCATCGAACGGGCTCATGCGGCCGCCGAGTTCGCCGAGCTCGACCCCATCCACCGTCACCCGCGCCTTACCCGAGACGATGACGAGGCAGACCTCGCGATCCGGCAGCCCACCCTCGGCCTTGCCGCCCGCCGCCAGCTTGTGGAGGTCGAAGCCGACATAGGTCCAGCCGGCGCTCTCCGGCGTCACGTGGTGGACGCGGCCGCTCTTGGCCAGCGGCCTAGCTCTTAGGTTTGCCATCGGTCTTCTTGAGCTCGTTCTCGAAGTTGATGAAGAAGGTCCAGATGCCATAGGCCAGCGCCGCCAGCGTCAGGGCACCCCAGAACTGGTGGTCGGGGTTCTGGTTGATGAACCACTCGAAGGTCGACCAGGCGGCGATCACCACCACCACGATCACCCGCCGATAGAGCGGCTTGAACCACCCCATGGTGAAGAGGCCGGGCTTCTTGTTCTCTTGGTTGTTGTCGTCGCTCACGCCGATCCCTCCGGAAAGGCCCGAAACTAGTCGGATCGTGCCGCCCCGGCAAACGCCGTGATGTCAGCGGTTGGGGAAACCCTGCGTCTCCACCGTGTAACCGGCCAGCGTCATCACCCGCATCAGCTCCTTGTGGCCCACCTCTGCCATGCGCAGCGGCGGGTTGGCCCTGGGGTCCTGCTCGGCCTCGACCACGAACCAGCCTTCATAGCCATAGTCGGCGAGCTTCTTGACGATCGCCGCGAAATCCAGCGAACCGTCGCCCGGCACGGTGAAGGCGCCGAGCGCCACCGCATCGAGGAAGCTCTGCTTCGTCCGGTCCAGCCCATCCACCACGGCGCGGCGGATGTCCTTCACGTGCACGTGGCTGATCCGCGCATGGTGGTTGTCGATCGCCCGCAGCACATCGCCGCCGGCAAAGGCCAGGTGCCCGGCATCGAGCAGCAGCGGGATGCCGGCGCCCGAGTAGCGCATGAACGCATCGAGCTCCGGCTCGGTCTCGACCACGGCCGCCATGTGGTGATGGTAGCTGAGCGGCATGCCCTCGGCCGCGCACCACTCGCCGAACTGCGTCAGCTTCTTCGCGTAAGCCCGCATCTCGTCGTCCGACAGCTTCGGCTTGGTTGCCAGCGGCTTCGTCCGGTCACCCTGGATCGAGCGGCCGACCTCGCCATAGACGATGCAGGGCGCGTCGACCGCCTTGAACAGCTCGATCATCGGCGCGATGCGTGCCTGGTTGACCGCGAGGTCCTCGTTGACCAGTGTGCCGGAGAACCAGCCGCCGCAGAGCGTCACGTCGGCCGCCTTGAGGATCGGCAGCATTACCGCGGGATCGTCAGGGAAGCGCCGCCCCTTCTCCATGCCGGTAAACCCGGCCGAGCGCGACTGGCGCAGGCACTCCTCCAGCGACACATCGTCGCTCAGCTCCGGCAGATCGTCGTTCCACCACGCAATGGGGGACATGCCCAGTTTGGCTTTCAGCAAAGTCATCTCCAATCGAGCGGGGTGGGGCCGGGTGCGCAGCTCTAAAGCCGCTGTCCCTTCAGCGCTTCCTCGTATTCCTTGCGGGCCGCGTTCACCTGCGGCCGCACGCTCACCTCCGGCACCGCGACATCCCACCAGTGCCCGCCGGCTTCGGTCGAAATCAGCGGGTCGGTGTCGATCACCAGCACGGTAGTGCGTTCAACCTTCGCCGCCTCGGCCAGCGCACTTTCCAGCTCGGCAATCGACGCCGCCTTCCGCACCCAGGCGCCCATCGCTGCGGCGTGCGCGGCGAAGTCGATCTCGGGCAGGGTTTCGTGGAAGGTGTCCTTCAGCAGGTTGTTGAAGTTCGCCCCGCCGGTCGCCATCTGCAGCCGGTTGATGCAGCCAAAACCGCGGTTGTCGAGCACCACGATGGTCAGCTTCTTGCCCAGCATCACCGAAGTGGCGATCTCGGAGTTCATCATCATGTAGCTGCCGTCGCCGAGCATGACGATCACGTCGTCATCGGGCTTGGCCAGCTTCACGCCCAGCCCGCCGGCGATCTCGTAGCCCATGGTCGAGTAGCCGTATTCCATATGGTACGACCCCGGCGCGCCGGCCGGCCACAGCTTGTGCAACTCGCCCGGCAGCCCGCCCGACGCGCAGACCAGCGTCGCGCCCGAGCCACGCGCCCGGTGCACCGCGCCGATCACCTGCGCGTCCGAGGGCAGGGCATTGGTCGGGTCGGTCACCGCCTTGGCGGAAACCAGCCAATTCGTCTTCGCGTCCTTGGCGGTCGCGACCCACGCCTCCGGCGACGCCCAGCCGCCGAGTTTCGCGTCCAGCGCCTCGAGCCCCGCCTTCGCATCCGCCACCAAAGGCAGTGCGCGGTGCTTGCCCGCGTCGAACAGCTGCGCATTGAGCCCGACGATCTTCACGCCGTCCGCCTTGAACAGCGCCCACGAGCCAGTGGTGAAATCCTGCAGCCGCGAACCGACCGCCAGCACCACGTCCGCCTGTTCGGCGAGGAGGTTCGAGGCCGATGAGCCGGTCACCCCCACCGAGCCCATGTTCAGTGCATGGTCATGCGGCAGGCTCGACTTGCCGGCATTGGTCTCCATCACGGGGATGCCGTACTTTTCGGCGAACGCCTTCAGCGTGCCGGCGGCCTCCGAGTACAGCACGCCGCCGCCGGCGATGATCACCGGCTTCTTCGCCGCGTTGAGCGCCGCCACGGCGGCTTCGAGTTCGCGCGTATCCGGCTGCGGCCGGCGCGGCGTCCACACCCGCTCGTTAAAGAACGCCTCGGGATAATCGTACGCCTCGGCCTGCACGTCCTGGCAGAGGCTGAGCGTCACCGGGCCGCACTCGGCGGGGTCGGTCAGCACCTGCATGGCGCGGTTCAATGCCGGGATGATCTGCTCGGGTCTGGTGATGCGGTCGAAATAGCGGCTGACCGGACGGAACACGTCGTTGGCGCTCACCGTGCCGTCGCCAAAGCTCTCCACCTGCTGCAGCACCGGATCGGGCGCGCGGTTGGCGAACACGTCACCGGGCAGCAGCAGCACCGGCAGCCGGTTCACATGCGCCAGCGCCGCGGCCGTCACCATGTTGGTGGCGCCCGGCCCGATCGACGAGGTCGCGGCCATGAAGCGGCGGCGGAAGCTCGCCTTGGCGAAGGCGATCGCCGCATGCGCCATGCCCTGCTCGTTGTGGGCGCGATAGGTCGGCAGCTCGCCGCGCACCTGGTACAGCGCCTCGCCGAACCCCGCGACGTTGCCGTGCCCGAAAATGGCGAACACCCCGCCGAAGATCGGCACCTTCTTGCCGTCGATGATCGTCATCTGGCGGGTCATGAATCGCGCCAGCGCCTGCGCCATGGTGAGGCGGATGGTTTTGTTGGTCATAGGTTTCCTCCTCGGGCAGACGCCCCCCTCCCATCCTCCCCCACAAGGGGGGAGGTGCCGCATCGAGTGAAAGGCACGATCGAGCCACAAGCTCGCCTCTTCACCTCCCCCCTTGTGGGGGAGGCCGGGAGGGGGGAGTCTCTATCAGTCATCACTCCCCCCAGATCCTCACCAAAGCCGAAAACCGCGCGGCCATATCGGCCACCGCCTGCTCGTCGGTCATCGTGCCAGCAAACCACGCCTTGGCGGCTTCGCCAAATAGCGTGCGGCCCACCGCAAAGCCCCGCACCGTGCGGGCGGACTTGGCGATCGCAAAGCCCCGGGCCAGCTCGTCCTGCGGCGCATCGAGCCCGAGCAGCACGACGCCGCGGCAGAGCGGATCGTTCGCCTCGATCACCGTATCGACAGCTTCCCAGGCTGCCGCGCTGGGCTGCGACTCGAGCTTCCACCAGTCCGGCTTCAGCCCGGCGGCGTAGAGCTGGCCCAGTGCCCGGGCGGTGGTGGTGTCGTCGATCGGCCCGACTTTGGACGGGATGATCTCGATCAGGATGTCGCGACCCACCTTGCGGCAGGCGTCATGCGCGGCGCGCAGCTTTTCGAGCTGCTGGCCGTTGATGCCAGAGGGATCGTCAGGGTGCCAGAAGCACAGCACCTTCAGCGCGTGGTCCACCGGCCAGTCGACCAGCCGGCTGCCGATATCCTGTGAGAACTCGAACTCCAGCGGGATCGAGCCGGGCAATTCCACCGGCCGGGCGATCCAGAAGTTCTTCGGTGCCTCGAACAGCGCGTCGCGGCCCCATTTGTCATCCAGCAGCATGCCGAAGCCGGGGCGGCCATCGGCCACTTGCGCCGCTGCCTTTACCGCCAGCGCCTTGAAGGCGGGGATGCGGTCAGTCCGGTCGCCGGCAATGTCCTCGATCTGCTTGCGGTGATCGATGGCGAAGGCGGTCAGCCGTGGCCACTGCTGCCGGCGCGTCGTCGCCCAGTGCAGGTGGTTGAGGTCTTCGTCCTTGCGCAGGGCTTTGAACTTGCTGCCGTGCTTGAGGAAATAGTCGAGCTCGGTCCAGCTCGGGTACTCCGGTGCGCAGAGCAGCCGGCTCACCGCAAAGGCGCCACAGGCATTGGCCCAGGTGGCGGAGGTCTGGTGGCTTTCGCCCTTCAGCCAGCCGCGGAGGAACCCCGACATGAAGGCGTCGCCTGCCCCCAGCACGTTGTAGATCTCGATCGGAAAGCCCTGGCCGACGATCCCCTGTTCGAGGTCGTCGCCGATCGGGCCGTCATAGACGATGCAGCCCTTGGCGCCGCGCTTCAGCACCACGGTGGCGTCGGTCACGGCGCGGATGGCCTTCAGCGCCTCCAGCAGGTCGCTCTCGCCCGCCGCCACCAGCACCTCTTCCTCGGTGCCGACGATCAGGTCGCAATCGGCGAGCACCGGCCGCATCTTGGCCGACACGTAGTCCGATTTCACATAGCGCTCGAAGCCGGCAGCGTGCCCGGCGAGGCCCCAGAGGTTGGGGCGGTAGTCGATGTCGAACACCACCTTGCGCCCGGCCGCCTTGGCGATGCGGATCGCCTTCAGCTGCGCCGCCTCGGCATTGGGGGTGGAAAAATGCGTGCCGGTCACGACGATCGCCGCGGCGCTTTCGATAAAGGCCGGATCGATGTCGGCTTCGTCGAGCGCCATGTCGGCGCAGTCAGTGCGCACGAAGATCATCGGCGAGACGCCTTCGGCTTCCACCGCCAGCAGCACCAGCGCGGTCAGCCGCTTGTCGTCGGTGGCGATGCCCGTGGTGTCGACGCCTTCGCGCCTGAGCTGCTCCTTGATGAAGCCGCCCATCTGCTCGGCGCCGACGCGGGTGATCAGCGCTGATTTCAGCCCCAGCCGGGCGGTGCCGACCGCGATATTGGCGGGGCAGCCGCCAACCGATTTGGCGAACGAGCCGATGTCTTCCAGACGCGAGCCGATCTGCTGGCCGTAAAGGTCCACCGACGAGCGCCCGATGGTGATGACATCGAGCTTGGCCTCCGGCATGATCTCCCCCGCTTGGTCTGACTGGACAGCTTACAGCGGCCGTTGTATCCCTCGCGCGAATGAAACGTCAATTCCGAAGTGACTGGTTTCGGAATAAACGTTCCATGACGGATTGTTTCTGACGCCCGCTTGCCGTCATCCCGGCAGCGCCAAGGGCACTGGCAGAAGTTCATGGCTTACCGCCATCCCTTTGCCAGCCAAGGGACAGCCAAAGCTCGTTCAGAACACGTTCATCTACGGTCATCGGGGAGAATAGAATTGGTCAGGTTTGCTGTCCTGGGTGCGGGGCGCATCGGCAAGGTGCATGCGGGGACGATCGCCAACTCCAGCCGGGCGAGCGTCGCCTATGTGGCGGACGCCATCCCCGACGCCGCGGCAGCGCTGGCCGCGTCGGTCGGCGCCAAGGTGGCCTCGATCGATGAGATCCTCGCCTCCGACGTCGACGCCGTCCTCATTGCCACCCCCACCGACACCCATGCCGACCTGATCGAGCAGGCGGCGCGGGCGGGCAAGGCCATCCTCTGCGAGAAGCCGGTTTCGCTGTCGGTCGAGCGCATCGAAGCCTGCCTGCCGGTGGTGAAGGCGGCCGGCGTGCCGCTGATGATCGGCTTCAACCGCCGCTTCGACCCAAATTTTGCTTCGCTGCAGCAACGGCTTAGGGCCGGCGATATCGGTGACGTCGAGATCGTCACCATCATCTCGCGCGATCCGGCGCCGCCGCCGGTCAGCTATATCGAGCGCTCCGGCGGGCTTTATCGCGACATGATGATCCACGATTTCGACATGGCGCGCTTCCTCGTCGGCGAGGATTTCGTCTCCGTCCACGCGCTCGGCAGCGCCCTGGTCGACAAGGCCATCGGGGTCGCCGGCGACGTCGATACCGCCGCCGTGCAGATGCAGACCGCCTCGGGCAAGATCGCGGTGATCACCAATTCCCGCCGCGCCACTTATGGCTACGATCAGCGGGTCGAGGTGCACGGCTCGAAGGGCATGCTGCGCGCCGGCAACGTCCACATGACGACGCTCGAGCGCGCGGATTCGCACGGGTTCACAGCCGATGTGATCCAGAACTTCTTCATCGACCGCTACGTCGCCGCCTATGCCGCCGAGGTGAATACCTTCATCGACGCCATGGCCAACGGCACGACGCCGACCCCGTCCGGGCATGATGGGCTGATGGCACAAAAACTTGCGGAGGCTGCGACCAAGAGTTCGCAGACGGGCCAAGCGGTTAGGGTCGGCTGACCCAGTTTGTGGCCGTAAAGGGGCCGAAAAGGCCTAGGAAACGGCACATTCGGAGACAATAGGCGGTCCGTGGGCGCTTCCAGGCAGCCGGACGACTGCACCCCGATGGCGGCATCGGGATGCGGGGTTCTGGCTGCGCAAGGGGAGCATGAGGACATGCTGAATATCCGCGCACGCTGGCGTGCGCCGCGTGCCGTGGCTGTGTGCCTGGCAACGCTCGTACTCGCTTCGGGCTGCAGTGCCGGAAGCGTCGTCACGGTGCGTGAAATGATCGGCGATTCAAGGTATTGGCCGCCGGCCTGCAACGCCAATCCGTGCGTATTGACCGGCAATGGCGGCGTCACCGACGTGTGGCAGCGGCATGTCGACAAGAACCTGGCGCGTGGCCGGACGTTCGTGGTCAAGGGGCTCTGCGCCAGCGCCTGCGAGATCGCGGCGCGACGGGCGCACGCCAAGGTGCTGCCGGGTGCGAAGCTGATCGTCCACAAGCCGCAGCCGGCGGTGATCCTCTAGTATGTTAGGGCTTGGCTTACGCGCCCCAAATCCCTAGTGTCCGGGCGCTTTCCTTACAGATTTGAGTCCCGACATGACTGAGAATGCCTCCGCCCAATTTGCCGGCAAGATTGCCGTTGTCACCGGGGGCGCGCAGGGGATCGGCGAGGCAACGGCGCGGCTGCTGGCCGAGCGCGGTGCAGCAGGCGTGGTGCTGGTCGACCGGCAGGCGGACAAGGGCGAGGCGGTTGCCAAATCGCTTAACGACGCCGGCACCAAGGCGATCTTCGTTCAGGCCGATCTGGCTGATCCGGCCGCGGTGGCGAAGATCATCCCGGCCGCCGACAAGGCGTTCGGGCGGGTCGACATCCTCGCCAATATCGCCGGCCTGACCGACCGCGGCTCCATTCTCGAGACCGATCTGGCGCTCTACGACCGGATGTTCGCCATCAACGTGCGGGCGCCGTTCTTCCTGATGCAGGACGCCATCAAGGTGATGCAGCGCGAGCGGATCGAGGGGACGATCGTCAACATCCTGTCGGTCAACGCCTATATCGGCTCGCCCAATCTCGCGGCCTACAGTGCGTCGAAGGGCGCGCTGATGACGCTGACCAAGAACACCGCGAACGCCGTCAACCTGATGCGCATCCGGGTCAACGGCATCATCCTCGGCTGGGCTGATACGCCGGGCGAGCACGTGACGCTCAAGACCTTCCACGATGCGGCGGACGACTGGCTGGTGAAGGCCGAGGCCTCGCGGCCGTTCGGCAAGCTGATCAAGCCGGAAGACGTGGCCCGCCTCATCGCCTTCCTCGGCGGCCCGGAATCCGCCCCGATGACCGGCTCCTGCGTCGAGTTCGAGCAGACCGTAGTCGGCGCCGGCGGCGGCGGGCTCGCGACGGGCTACCCGGTGAAAAAGGCCTAGGCCGACTTCTCGCCGCGGCGGCTCGCCACGGCGACCGTCAGGGTCATCGCCAGCGCCATGGTCGCGGCCATGGAGCGGAAGCCTTCGAAGTCGGCTTCGACGATCTCGAGCCAGGCGTCGGCGATCGGGGCGATGGGGCTAAAGATCGAGTCGGTGATCGAAACCACCTTGGCGTGCCGGGCCTTTGCGGCGTGGGCGAGGTTCACCGTTTCGCTGGCGTAGGGCGTAAAGCTGATGGCCAGCACCGCGTCGCGCGGCGAGATGAAGCCGATCTGCTCGGCGCCCAGCCCGGCGATGCCGTCGACCAGCAGGTTTCGGATCCCGAGCTTGCCCATGGCGTAGGCCATGTAGCTGGTGATGGGGAACGAGCGACGCAGGCCGACGAGGTAGATCGTTTCCGCCTTGGCGAGGATTTCGACAGCGGTATCAAGGGTTTCGGGGTCGAGCTTGAGTCGTAGGTCGGCCACCGAGCGCTCGGCGGCGTCGGCGAAGCCCTGCAGCAGCAGGCCGCTCTTCGACGCCCCGCCGTGCTCGCGCAGCTGCTTCAGCCGCTCCTCGTAGCTCGGCACGCGATCGCGCAGGCGAGCACGGAACACCTCTTGCAGGTCGGAAAAGCCTTGATAGCCAAGGGCCTGGCTGAAGCGCACCAGCGTCGAGGGCTGGACGCCCGAGCGTTGCGCGACGCTGGCCGCAGTGCCGAAGGCGATGTCGTCGGGGTTGTCGAGGGCGAAGCTCGCCACCTGGGTCAGCCGGCGGGGCAGGGTGGGCGCGCGGGCAGCGATCAGCGCGCGCAGCGCGGGAAAGTCCCGCGGCACCGCTTCGTCCAGTTTGATATCCCCGTCGTCCATGCCGGCCTCAATATCCATGCATCAGGCGGTGCAAAGTCCAACAGAAGTACGGCCAAAGTCCATGAACTTCTGCCAGTGCCGCCTGGGTTATCCACGTTCCGAATTTGGAACATGTCCCGCTTGACGATGCACCCTAGAATGGAATAAACGTTCCATCAACAGGGAAGGCAGCACCATACGTTCCATTCAACGAGGGCGGGGCTGCAGCTAAGGTCGGGGAGGACCGAAGCAGATGGCGGCCATGCTGCTCGAAGCCAGGGGCATATCGAAGTTTTTCGGCGCCATCACGGCGCTCCGTGACGTGAACTTTCACGTGGCGCCGGGCGAGGTGCTGGGCGTGGTCGGCGACAACGGCGCCGGCAAGTCCACCCTGATGAAGATCCTGAGCGGGCTGTTCACGCCGTCCGAGGGCGAGCTGGTGTTCAACGGCGCGCCGGTGAAATTCGGCAGCCCTAAGGACGCGCAGAAGCTCGGCATCGAGATGGTCTACCAGGACTTCGCGCTCGCCGGGAACATGCCGATCTACGAGAACATCTATCTCGGCCGCGAGCCCGGAACCAAGTTCGGACCGCTGACCGTGGTCGACCACAAGCGGGCGCGGCAGATGGCGACCGACCACCTCGACCGCCTGCACATCCACGTCAAATCGGTGGAGCAGAACACCGAGGACCTTTCGGGCGGGCAGCGACAGGCCGTGGCGATCGCCCGGGCCACGGCGTTCGACGCCAAGCTGGTGATCATGGACGAGCCGACCGCGGCGCTCGCCATCAAGGAAGTGGGCAAGGTGCTCGACCTGGTGCGATCGCTCAAGGAGCACGGGGTGGCGGTGATCATCATCTCGCACCGCATGGACGACATCTTCTACTGCTGCGACCGGGTGATGGCGCTCTACCAGGGCACCAATTTCGCCGAATCCGAACTTGGCAAGACCTCGCGTAACGAGGTCATCGGCTGGATCATGGGCACCAAGGGTCACACCGCGACCCTCGCCCATGACAACATGCATTGAGGGGCGGGATATGAGCGACACTTCCGCCAGCAAGTCCGGGTTCTCGCTTCGCGGGCCCGGCATGTCGAAGTTCCTCGAGGTCTACGGCATCATTCTCGTCGTCGTGGTGATGATGGTGGTGTTGGCCGCGATCAAGCCGGATGTGTTCCTCTCGGCGCAGAACCTCACCAACATTTTGAAGCAGAACGCCTCGCTGGCGCTGCTGGCGCTCGGCATGTACGTGGTGATCGTCACCGCCGGCATCGATCTGAGCGTCGGCTCGATCATGGGGCTTTCCATGGTCTGCCTGGCGGTCGCCTCGAAGGCCGGGGTGCCGTGGCCGGTGGTGCTGCTGATCGGGCCAGCCATCGGGCTGATCGTCGGCTGGGTGAACGGCGTCGGGCTCACGGTGCTGAAGCTGCCGCACCCGTTCATCATGACGCTCGGCACGCTGAACGTCGCTCGCGGCCTCACCTACCTCATCTCCAACGGCGCGCCGATCTCCGGGCTGCAGCCGGAGGTGCGCTATATCGGGCAGGCCTACTTCGGCTTCGGGCTGCCGGCGCCGGCGGGGATCCCCGCCAGCATGGTGCTGGTCGCGGTCTGCGCCATCGGGCTGTGGTTCTTCCTCGAGAAGACCAATATGGGCCGGCACATCTTCGCTATCGGCGGCAATCCGCATGCGGCGCGGGTCTCGGGCATCAATGTCGATCGCACCCTGGTGGTGGTCTATATGATCTCGGGCTTCATGGCCGGGCTCTCGGGCCTCTTGCTCGCCGGCCGTACGGACTCGGGTTTCCCGAACGCTGGCATCGGCATCGAGCTCGATGCGATCGCCGCGGTGATCATCGGCGGCGCCTCGTTCTTCGGCGGGCGTGGCACGGTGCTGGGGGTGCTGGCGGGTGTGCTGATCATGGGCATCCTGCGCAACGGGCTCAACATCAACAACGTCTCGGCGTTCTGGCAGCAGATCCTGATCGGTCTCGTCATCATCATCGCCGTCTACATCGACGTGCTGCGGCGGCGGGCTGCTGTCCGTCGCTGAGGGAGTTTCGACCTCGGCCGTGTCTCCCGGCCGGGGTTTTGAGGGAACGGAGACGACAATGGTTCAGGGAGGACCAAAACCCATGAAGAAACTGCTTCTTACGGGCGTTGCGCTGAGCGCGCTGCTCGCCATGGCCGGTTCGGCCAACGCCGCGTACGTGCTGGGCATGAAGGGCCCGGGCGCCGGCAATCCGTTCTGGGCGGCGGTGGAAGCCGGCGCCAAGGCCAAGGCCGCCGAACTGGGCGTCGAGGTGATCGTCGTCGCGCCGCCGGCCGAATCCGACGTGCAGGCGCAGATCACCCAGATCGAAGACCTGATCGCGCAGAAGGTGGACGGCATCGCGCTGGCGCCGACCGACCCGAACGCGCTCGCCCCGGTGGTGGATGCAGCCAAGGCCGCCGGCATCCCGGTGGTGTTCGTCGACACCCGCGGCATCAATGAAGGCGTCACCTTCATCGGCACCAACAATGAAGTGGGCGCGGCGCTCGCCGCCGACTTTATGTGCAAGAACCTGCCCGCCGGCTCGGAAGTGGCGATCCTCCAGGGCCTGATCTCGCAGTCGACCGGCCAGGCGCGTGCCGATGGTTCGAAGAAGGGCCTCGAAGGCTGCGGCCTCAAGGTCGTCGCCGAGCAGACCGGTGAATGGGACCGGGCCAAGGGCCTTGCCGTGACCGAGAACATTCTCGCCGGCAACCCGAACATCAAGGGCATCTTCGGCTCGAACGACAATATGGCGCTCGGCGCCGTGGAAGCGCTGAAGGCGGCGGCCAAGCTCGCCGATGTGATGGTGGTCGGCTTCGACGCCAACCCGGATGCGGCCGCTTCGATCCTTGCAGGCGAGATGACTGCTTCGGTGGCGCAGGCCCCAGCCAACATGGGCGGCTTCGGCATCCAGGCGCTGGTCGACCTCAAGGCCGGCAAGACGCTCGAGCCCTGGATCGATACCGGCACGGTGCTGGTCACCAAGGACAACGCCGCGGACTACAAGTAAGCTCTCCTCCAGAGCGCCTGGCGCCCGGGGTCCGCAAGGGCTTCGGGCGTTTTCTTGGGAGTTGGGCTGGTGGCTGTGGCCCACCCCCACCCTAGCTTCGCTACGGCGTCGCCTAGCTGCGCTACCCTCCCCACAAGGGGGAGGGAGGGGCGAAAACCGATGCTACAGTTGATCGTCTCCCTCCCCCTTGTGGGGAGGGATCAAGGGTGGGGGTGGCCCCACGTACGGAGTGAAACATGACCACCATCGGCGTCGGGCTCATCGGCACGGGTTACATGGGTAAGTGCCATGCGCTGGCCTGGAACGGGGTGAAGCCGGTGTTCGGCGATGGGCCCAAGCCGCGGCTGGTGCACCTGGCGGAGGTGTCGCCGGAGCTGGCGGCGCGGCGGGCCGAGGAGTTCGGGTTCGACAAATCCACCTCGGACTGGCGGGCGCTGATCGCCGACCCGGAGGTAGAGGTGGTGTCGGTGACGACGCCCAACGCTTTCCACGCCGAGATGGCGATCGCGGCGCTCGAGGCCGGCAAGCACGTGTGGTGCGAGAAGCCGATGGCGGTGGGGTTCGCCGAAGCGGAGCGGATGGTTGCCGCGGCCAAAAACTCGGGCAAGGTGACGGCGCTCGGCTACAACTACATCCAGAACCCGGTGATCCGGCACATCAAGAAACTGCTCGACGTGGGGGCGATCGGCACGGTGAACCATGTCCGTTTCGAGATGGACGAGGATTTCATGGCCGACCCGGAGGCGCTGTTCTACTGGAAGAGCGAAGCCTCATCCGGCTATGGCGCGCTCGACGATTTCGGCGTTCATCCGCTGAGCCTGATGCAGTTCCTGTTCGGCGGCGTGGCGCGGGTGATGGCGCAGCTGTCGATGCCGTATGCCGACCGGCCGAGCCGGGATGGCGGACGGCGGCAGGTCGAAACCTGGGACATCGCCTCGGTGCTGCTGGAGCTTCAGAACGGCGCGTCCGGGGTGATGGCGCTCGATCGGTCGGCCTGGGGGCGGAAGGGGCGGATCGCGGTGCAAATTTTCGGGTCGAGGGGCACCATCGCTTACGACCAGGAGCGGATGAACGAGTTCCAGCTCTATCAGGCGAGCGACCACGCGGCGGAGCAGGGGTTCCGGACGGTGCTGACCGCGCCGGTGCATGCGCCGTATGACCGGTTCATCCCGGCGCCTGGGCATGGGCTGGGGTTCAACGAGCTGAAGATCATCGAGTGCCATGAGCTGCTGAAGGCGATCGGCGGGGATGGCGGGTCGCAGATCGTCGGGTTCGAGCGCGGGCTCGAGATCGAGCGGGCGGTGCATGCGATGGCGCAGAGCCATCGCGAGGGGCGGTGGATTGCCCTCTGAAGTCCCGGAGCCGCAGTCACGGCGGCCCCGGGAGCCTGAGGGCGTGCAGCGGCCTCAGGCGGTGGCGAGGGTCGGGGTGCGGTTGCGGCTTTCGACCCAGTAGATGAACACCGAGGCGGCGACGATCAGCGCGGCGCCCGGCCAGAACCACACCGACGGCACCTGGCCGAGGATCAACCATCCCAGAAGGCCCGAGAGCGGCACCTTGGTGTCGCCGAACGGCTGCAGGTAGGTGGCGTCGGCGGCCTTGTAGGCATAGGCCATCAGGTACTGCGCAAAGCCGGTAAGGACGCCGAGCAAGAGCAGCAGCCACAGGGCGGTGCCCGAGGGGAGCGCGAAGACGTTGTCCGCCAGCCCAACCGGCAGCAGGCCGGGGGCGCCGATGCCGAGAGCCCAGACGGCGACGAGGATCAGCAGGTGGTTCGGGGTGACGAGCACCAGCAGCGAGATGGTCAGCGTTTCGGGGCTCTCGCCCTTCAGCGTCAGATACTTGGTGAGGACGTCAGTGGTGGCCCAGAGCGCCGCGGCGGCGATTGGCACGAGGGCGGTCCAGCCGAGGCTGCCGGCTGTGACGTCCGAGATGATGATGGCGCCGACGAATCCGGCGATTGCCGCGACGAGGCGGGCGGCAGAGGCGCGTTCGCCGAGGAACAGGGTGGAGCCGAGGATGATGAAGAGGGGCCCGGTGGCGAGCAGGGTCACCATCTGCCAGATCGGCACGCCCGAGGCGAAGCCGTAGACGAAGACATGCGCGCCGAGCGCCGAGACGAAGGCGCGGACCTCGTGCGCCAGCGGGTGGCTGGTGCGGAGCTTGTCGATGCCGATGCGGAAGACCAGCGGCAGGCTGAGGATGCCGGCGATCAGGTATTGCCAGAACACCATGCCGGTCGAACTCATGCCGTAGCCGCCATACTCAACCGGAGTAGGCAGCACGGACTGCAGCAGGTTGGAGCCGGCGAAGGCCAGCGCGGCAACCAGCATGAAGGTAGCGCCGGCGGTGGCGGCAGAAGACTTGGTAGTCGAGGAAACCTGGCTCATCGATGATCCTTTCCGTAGCCTGTTTCCTCAGGGTTACGGGGAATCGCGATGGGGAATGACGACGCGGAAACCCTCGGCATGAGGGCGCCGCGCCGGCAGAGCCAGCGTAAATCCCGTTCTCTTTCATCCGGACTATACCGTCGGCTCCGGAGTTACACCGGATCTGCTGACCCTCGGGACTTCTCCTGAGGCGCTCGCGGGCTTTGGGCTTTCGACCCATCTACCGCCGGTGGGGAATTGCACCCCGCCCTGAGAACTTGCCGGCCGATTGCTCAGCCGACAATCGCTCACATAGACCTCGCGGGGCGCGGGCGCAAGCAGGCACAAAGACGAAACCGCGGCGACCTAGGCCCGCTTGACCTTGCTGCTGCCGCGCAGCCCGATGATGGTGGCAGCGACGACGCCGAGGGCCACAACCCCGATGATGATGGTGGCGAGCGCGTTGACGTCAGGCGAGACGCCGAGCTTGATCTTCGAAAAGATCACCATCGGCAGAGTCGAGGAGCCGGGGCCGGAGACGAAGCTCGCGATCACCAGGTCATCAAGCGACAGGGTGAAGCCGAGCAGCCAGCCCGAGACCAGCGCCGGGGCGATGATCGGCAGGGTGATGTCGAAGAACACGCGGAACGGCGTCGCGCCCAGATCCATCGCCGCTTCCTCGAGGCTGAGGTCCAGGTCGGAGAGGCGGGACTGCACCACGACCGTGATGTAGGCCATGCAGAACGTCGTGTGCGCGATGATGATGGTGGTGATGCCGCGGCCGGCGGGCCAGCCGAGCGTCGATTCCATGCCGACGAACAGCAAGAGCAGGGCGAGGCCGGTGATCACGTCGGGCATCACCAGCGGGGCCGAGACGGTGCCGGCGAGCACAGTGCGGCCGCGGAAGCGCTTGAAGCGCACCAGCGCGATGGCGCAGAGGGTGCCGAGCACGAGGGCGGCCGAGGCGGAGAAGAAGGCGATGCGGAGGCTCAGCCAGGCGGCGCCCAGCATCTGTTCGTCGGCGAACAGTTCGCCGTACCACTTGGTCGAGAAGCCGGACCAGACGGTCACCAGCTTGCTCTCGTTGAACGAGAACACCACCAGCGAGATGATCGGCAGGTAGAGGAAGGCGAAACCGAGGGTCGCCGCGATGGGAAGGAACCAGCCGCGCCGCATCTACTTGCCCTTCTCGACCACGGCATCCTGCGCCTTCTGCAGCAGCAGGATGGGAATGACGACGACGACCAGCATGGCGACGGCGACGGAGGCGGCGCGCGGCCAGTTGGTGGCGCCGAAGAACTCGTCCCACAGCACGCGGCCGATCATCAGCGTTTCCGGGCCGCCGAGCAGCGAGGGGATGACGAACTCGCCGATCGCCGGGATGAACACCAGCATCGAGCCCGCGATAATGCCGGGCAGCGACAGCGGCAGGGTGACCGAGAGGAAGGTCTGCCAGGGGCGCGAGCCGAGGTCCGCGGAGGCCTCGAGCAGCGAGGTGTCGAGCTTCACCAGGTTGGTGTAGAGCGGCAGGATCATGAACGGCAGGTAGGTGTAGACGATACCGACATAGACGGCGAAATCGGTCTGCATCATCACCAGCGGCTCGATGCCGAACACCGCCAGCACCTGATTGATCACGCCGTTGCCGCGCATGAAGCCACTGAGCGCGTAGACCCGCAGCAGGAACGAGGTCCAGAACGGCAGGATCACCAGCATCAACAGGATGTTGCGCCATTTGTCGGGGGCGCGGGCGATGGCGTAGGCCATCGGGTAGCCGATGAACAGGGTGATCACCGTGGCGATCAGCGCGATGCGGATCGAGCTCAGGTAGGCCGCGACATAGAGCGGGTCGGTGAAGAGCTTCAGGTAGTTCGAGAGGTGCAGAGTCAGCTGCACGGTGCCGCCTTCGGTGGTCAGCAGCGGCGAATAGGGCGGGCGGCCGAACTGCTTGGTGGCGAGCGAGATGCCGAACACCACGAACAGCGGGATGAGGAAGAAGACGGTCAGCCAGATGGCGGGCGCGGCGATCACCAGTGTGCGGCCGGAAATGCCGACGTCACGCAGCCGGCGCTCCAGCCCGCTCCAGGGGCGGAGGCGACGCGGCGGCGGCAGCTGGTTGCCGGTGAGGGTCATACCGTCAGCACCGATCCGGAGCTGTCACCCCAGGTGACGTAAACCTCTTCTTCCCAGGTGATGGCGTCGGGCTTGCCGCGGACCGTGTTGGTCTGGCTGACGCGGATGCGTTTGCCGCTCTCGAGCACCACCTGGTAGACGCTCATGTCGCCGAGATAGCCGATATCCTCGACCACGCCCTTGGTGACATTGGCGCCGTTGAGTGCCTCGGGCTTCTCGCGGCTCAACTCCATCTTTTCGGGGCGGATGGCCCACCAGAGGATCTGGTCCGGGGCGCAGTCGACGCCGTGGCCGACATAGATGTCGCAGCCCAGCTCCGGCGAGCGGATGCGGACATGGTCCGGCTCGTCCTCGGTGACGATACCCTCGACCATGTTAGCCGAGCCGATGAAGCTCGCAACGAAGCGCGAGTTGGGGAATTCGTAGATGTCGTGCGGCTCGCCGATCATGGCGATCTCGCCCTGGTTCATCACCCCGATGCGGGTGGCGAGCGTCATCGCCTCTTCCTGGTCGTGGGTGACGACGATGAAGGTGACGCCGAGCGATTCCTGGATCTTGACCAGTTCGAACTGGGTTTCCTCGCGCAGCTTCTTGTCGAGTGCGCCGAGCGGTTCGTCGAGCAGCAGCAGTTTTGGGCGCTTGGCCAGCGAGCGGGCGAGCGCGACGCGCTGGCGCTGACCGCCGGAGAGCTGGCTCGGCTTGCGCTTGCCGTAGTCCTGCAGTTTGACGAGGCTCAGCAGTTCGGCGACCCGGTCGGCGATCTCGCCGCGCGGCATGTTATCGCGCTTCAGGCCGTAGGCGATGTTCTGCTCGACGTTCATATGCGGGAACAGCGCGTAGGACTGGAACATCATGTTGACCGGCCGCTGGTAAGGCGGCACCTCGGTCATGTCCTGGCCGTCGATTTCGATGGTGCCCGAGGTCGGCGTTTCGAAGCCGGCGAGCATGCGCAGCAGCGTCGACTTGCCTGAACCCGAGCCGCCGAGCAGGCAGAACAGCTCGGATTTGTAGATATCGAGCGACACTTCGTGCACCGCCGAGACGTCTCCGAATTTCTTCGAGACGTTGCGGACGCGCACAAACGGCTTGGCCGACGGATCGCGCCAGGGGCGCGTGTCGATGGCGAGCTGCGGCTTCTTGGCCATTCGGCACCTGAGAGCGGAAAAGGGGGCAGCGAACGCCGCCCCCGAAAGGAGATTACAGACCGGTTTTGATGCGGGTCCAGGTCCGGGTCAAGACCTCTTCGAACTCAGGCGAGTGCGCCTTCATCACGAATGCCTTGGCGATGGTCTCGGCCGGCGGGTAGATGCCCGGATTCGACTTCACTTCCTCGTTCACGAACTCCAGCGCCGGCAGGTTCGGGTTGGCGTAGAACACGTAGTTGGTGATCGCCGCCACGACCTTGGGCTCGAGGATGTAGTTGATGAACTTCAGCGCATTGTCCGG
>JAESFN010000180.1_pt1 | contig 90801 bp, 89 predicted proteins | sample 9269411 | NCBI WGS metagenome assembly JAESFN01 (sample SAMN14505399, study PRJNA617100) | algae metagenome | isolation source: Iphinoe sp. HA4291-MV1 and co-occurring heterotrophs from trail next to... | place: USA: Maunawili Falls, Hawaii | collected 2009-07-25
TACTTGGACAATACTGCCAACCCAGAGGGATGACGACGCGCGTCTCTACCAATTATTTCTTTTGAAATCAATCGTTTATACAATCATCGGTGATTTTACCTACACGATCACTTGGTGCGAGTTGGCAACAACTCTTAGCGCAATGATCCCATGTTTGCTCGGTCGCGACTACCTCTCGGTGTTGGGTCAAGTATTCGGCGCCAACGCTCTCCGCGATCTACAATCCTTCTTCTCCGTGTTCCTCCAACCCCACCGCAGCCTGCTGCCAGGCATGCGGTATTGCTGCCCAGCGCGTGGGCGAACGGGCGCGAACGATCGGCGACGGGTGGTCCGAATGGAAAATCTCGAGCCCGAGGGGTTCGAGGAGCGGTCGCGCGCGTTTGGCCCTTTTCCCGACAAGAACGATGCGACGGAGCCGCGGCAGAAGCGGCAAGAGACCCGATAGGTCCGCAATACCACCCCGCAACTCCGCCGGGAGTATCTCGCGCCGTCCGTTCCAACCGGGCACCACGTTCCAAGTCACCGTTGCCGACCGAGGCAGGCCGATCTGCAGCATGAACCCAAAGGTTGCCTCTGCAGATCGATCGTCGTTGTTGCGGCTGATGAAACCAGATCCCTTGCCGCGCACTGACGTGCCGGGGCCGGGCTTCTCGAACAGAAAAATTACTCTCGCGTTGATACCGCCGTCGAATGGGTCAAAGTCGGGAAATTCGACGCCCGGGTTGGCCCGCCGCAACCCCTCGACGTATTCGGCCAGCGGCGCGACGTGGGGCTCGATCAGCATGATGCGTCGATGCGCGACCACAGCCGGGTTTCGGAATGATCGTGCCGCATCCGTGGCCACAATCGTCACAGCACCATCTCCCGCCACGCGCCCCCCGGCGCGTCGCCGGGCCGGAAACCGCTCAACTCCATCGCCCGCAGGCGCTCATCCTCGAAAAGGCGGTGCGCGAAATAGGACCAGGATTTGATCGCGCCCACCGGCATGTGACGCAGCGATCCCGGCTGGAGCGGAGGCAGCGCCAGCGTCGCCCGGACCACGTCGAGAACTGCGCTCGCGCCGCGGCGCCGGATCATCTCGATCAACGGCTGCAGGCCGTTCCGGGTCAGTAGGCGCCGGTGGAGGACCCGGCTGCGATCAGCCTCCGCAATCAGGTGGGCCAGCTCATCGAGGACCGCCGTGTTGAACACGAAGTTCCGCGTGTGTGCCCGACCAGAAGTCGGTCGCGCGCGCGAACGGGATGTTACTTCTACACGGGCACTCGCATAGGTACGTGGTTCCTGTTGAGACGTGGTGCTTGTTGGTACGTCTGTGTCCGGCTTTTTTGCATCCGGCTTTTTCGCGTCCGGTGGCGCGCAACCCGGGGCGACGTACAGCATCGTCTCGAAGCGTTGGCCGGAGCCGCGGACCTGGCGGCGGCCGACGAGCCCCGCGTCGAGGAGTTCGCCCAGATATTTCAGGGCTGTGGGGCGGCTCCAGGCGAACCTTTTCATCACGGCCGCCGCGTTGATCTTGAACGACTGGGAGTGAGAGCGGGCCCATACCAGAACGCCGACTGCCCTCGCGGAAAGGCCCGCCTCGAAAATGGCGCGGTCGATCCGCTGGTAGCCGCTCCGTCCCGCTGGCGCGCGGTCGAGATGCACGGTCTCGATCGTCTTCACGCAGGGCCGCGACTGTTCGCGCTCGACGTAGCCGAGCGCTTTCAGTTCGTGCGCTGTGGCGTAGAACCGGTCACGTCCAAGTCCGAGGCTGTTCTTCCCCGCCGCCGGCAGGGTGCGGAACCGACGGACCGACTCGAGAAAGGTCGATCGAAACGCCAGAAGTGCGAGAGCTTCCGCGCTCAGGCGCCGATCGTCGGAAGCGGCGTGGGGAAACCTGGGGGCGACCCCCGACGAGCGGTCGTCGAGTTGACGCCGATCAACGCCCGACGCGGGCGCCGCGGGCTGTGGCCGATTGGGATCGGCCGATTGTCGAAATTGGGAATCTGCAGTACTCATCGCGATGCCTCAAGAGCTGTGGGCCCGCTAGGCCGATGGTGGACGAGATCAAGGCGCGCCAACGCCTCGACTGGTCGGAGCCCGAAATTCCTACGGATTTCGGGCTCTTTTCCTGTTGTGCTCCAGAGGTTGGCCGGTGCTCGCCGACCGAGGTCTAGCGTACGTTGAGTCGCGTGGCGGTCAATTCCTGCCGTCCGAGGGCACTGTATCAGTTTGATGTTCTGGTCACTTGAACCCCATGCAGCCCAGCTTCTGCATCAAATCTTCCAGAGCTCGGGCGGTTAAGCTGCCGGGTAGTACCGCATGAGCATCAGCCGCCTTGCGCGCTAGCTCGGCGCAGGCATCGGCCATTGGGTTTGGGGCAACGACGGCCTTCCCGTCGGGTGGGTCCTTGCTCTTAGCGGCGACCGCAGGCGACGCCAGGAGGATAGTAATCTGGCTTTCGAGGTTCCGTACTCGTTCCTCAAGGCGGTAGACGTAGACCGCGCCGCCACCGACTGTCGCGAGAATGGTGAAAACGCCCACAACAACTGAAACGATTGTTTCTGTTTTGCCCAACGTCATGGCGGCACCCTGTCAATGATGGTGCGCTTCCAGGATCTCAAGCTCGCGGCAGCACCGCATCAGGCGGAAGATCTTGCGCCGCTGTAGGGAGGTCCGGCCCGATCCTTTGAGCTCCTCGATGAACTCGATGTCCTCATCAACATCGAGGTCGAACCGCAAGAGCCACGCCTGCTCGATCAGAGCCGAGATCGAGAACTTTTTCCACGATGTGAAGTGCTCAGTTTCGTCTCTCAGCTCCAGCAAAACCTCGGCTTGGCGCGTCGACAACGCCTGGCCGTCCTGGTGGGTCAGCCTGTCGCGCAGGAAATCCACTTCCCAATCGCTCCAGTCGGTGCCCGGGTACGACAGAAGCATCCGCGCCATCGAGCGCACGGTGCTGGCATCCTTCGCGATGCGATCGAGTTCGCGGTAGTCGACCATGAGACCGGTCCCGTCGGACAACGTGTGCACAACCTCCGTGAAAGCGCAGCCTAACCCGATTCTGCGGTTCGACCGCATGCCGCAATTTGCTGGGTACGGCCGGTGTCAACAACGATTGTCAGTTCATCCGCGACGACCGCCGCCAATTGCGTCCGATGCGACTCTCGGCGACGATTTGGCCCGTTTCAAGTGCCTCCTAGTCGTCGCAATGACCTCGTGAAAATTCGTCTAGTCTCACTAGTCGATTTATACTGTTGTATATTTGCCGTACAGCAGTGCTATATTTTGATGGAAGCTGCTTTCTTTCGATGTAATCTCGGTTATACTCGTGGAAATCGTAGGTTTTGCTTGGATTTCCCGCCCATCGCGGTCGCCACTCCTCGCGGCTGCCGAGGTGGAGTGAGGCTCGCCAGGGTTCCGAAAATGCCAGTTTGGAAGCTCGTTGCCGCCGTCGGATGCACGCTGACCAGCGCCGCGTTGGGCATCTTCAACATCGATTTTTTCGCCGGATTGGGCGGCCCCGCTCCCTACTTCCGGATCGGCCCGGTCGAGGCGACGCGTTCGCATGTGCTCGCTGCGCTCGCGCTTGGCATTGACACCATCATGGCAGTCGCGCTGTTCGCCGTTGCCCGCTGGCTCGGCCAGCGCCGCTGGCTTCCGGCCACCATGGCTGCACTCGTGTGGGCCGTCACGTCGGCGATTGCCGGTCACAGCACTTACTGCTGGCTTCGCTCCAACGTCGGGACGGCCACGGCGCCCCTTACCCGGGGCGCCGAGATTCACGGGAGCCTGAAGCGCGATTTGGCGGACCAGCAGTCGGAACTCGCTCGGTTGCGAGCCGCGAGGACCGACCTGCTCGGTCGGGCCGAGCGCAACCGCCATCGCGATGACATTCGGCTGGCCGTCAACCGGACCGAGGATTTGCGGGGCCGACTGGAGAAGACGCCCGCCACGGTAGTGGCGCGTCCAATCGAGGGCTTTGAACTGCTGCTGACCATCGCGCTGTGGTCGCTTTCGGCGCTCGGCTGGTTCGCGTTGCTCGGCCCCACTCGCGTTGTCGAGCCGCCACAGGAGACAGCATCACGGCGGTCGAGCCACGTGGCGGAAATTGTGCCACCCTCCCCGGCGCCAGAGCCCGGTGGACCGCCGCCTCGGCCTCGCAAGGTCATGACTGATCGGGGCGCCACGACCCGCCGCAAGGTGGCGGCTTCGGGTGGCGCAATTGCCGCCACCGGACGCGGTGGAATTGTGCCACCGAAGGCGTCACCCGGTGGCGACAATGTCGTGCCACTCCGAGATGATCAGCGCGACTCGATCCTTGCGTGGTTGCATTCCGTGGGGACTGCGTCGCTCCACGCGTCCATGCGGGCCTCGGACGCGCACGCACGTTTCATCCAGTTCGCCGCCAACCATGGGCTTCCACCCCCGACCCGGGAACGGTTCGCTCGTGAGGTGCGCCGCCTGCTCCCGTCAGATCGGGTCCGCCGTCGCAACGATGGCACTCACTACCTCGGACTGGCGGCCGCATGACTAACGGACCAGACCGCCCGTTTTTAACCGCCCGCGAGCTGTCCAAGCGGACTGGGTACAGCGTCCGATTTTTTCAGGACCTCGCGACCTCCGGTCGGATCACCTGGGCTTCCCAGCCGAATGGCGAACGCGGTCGATGGTTCTTCGAGCGGACCGGGTTCGACGAGTGGTGGCGGAACGGCGGTGCCGACAAGCGCAAACCGAAGGAACGGCCATGGCGTCCATCTACTGGCGCAACGGCGTCGCGTGGGGCAAGGCCCAGCGCGGCGGCAAGGTCTATCGACGATCCCTCAAGACTGCGGATCAGGGAACTGCTGAGCGGCGGCTCTCCGCCTGGGTCAAGGAACTCGACAGCCACCGAGCCGGACGGGTCATAGGGGATTTCACCGTTCGCGAGGCCGTCGATCGGTTCATCGAAGAGCATCTGCCGACACTGAAGCCAAAAGCGATCATGCGGTACGACACCAGCATCGGCCACCTCCTGCAGCACTTCGGCGCCATGCGGCTGAGGGATATCAGCTCGAAGGACCTTTCGGCGTTCGAACAAGCTCGGCGAAAGATGCGCCACCGCGGTCGCGCGATCTCGCCCGTGACGATCAAACGTGATCTTGCGTGCCTGTCGTCGGTCATCTCGTCGGCCGAAGAATGGGAATGGGCCGACCACAACCCAGTCAAGGCCTACATCCGAGGCCGAGCCAAGAAGGGCGCACTGGTCGAGGGCGAGCCACGCGCGCGCTATTTGTCGCATGACGAGGAGCGCCGGCTGATCGCCCACCTGCCAGACACGATCCGTGAGGCGGCAGTGTTCGCCATCGATACCGGCCTTCGAGCCGAGGAACAGTGGACCTTGACGCGGCCAGACATCAACTTCGCTCGTCGGCGCGTCACCGTGCAGGCCAGCGTGGCCAAGTCAGGCAAAAGCAGGGTCGTCCCCCTTCTTCCGAGGGCCGCCGAGATCGTCGAACGAAGGCGCGGGTTCAACCAGTCGGATTACATCTTTTGGCGCGGCGATGGCGATAGGGTCGAGCACACGTGGGCCTACCGGGAGTTCCAGAAGGGCGTCAAGGCGGCGGGTCTCGACGATGTCGAGTGGCACGACCTCAGGCGCACATGCGGCTGCAGGCTCCTCCAAGACCGCGGGATGTCGATGGAGGTGGTCAGCAAGTGGCTGGGCCACTCCTCCGTCCGTGTGACCGAGCGTCACTACGCCTTTTTGTCGATCGATGATCTTGAGAAGGCTATCCAAAAGGGCACCACGAACGGGGCAGCCGAATGACCCACGTATCACCCTTGTGCCCGGGCATGAACGGTCACCCGGTCACCGGATTTCAACGGTCACACCTCGCCGGAGCGTTGCAAATGCTGAGCTTTCCTGGCCGACCTCGCCGCCGCGCTGAGGACTGCAAATCCGTAAACGCCGGTTCGATTCCGGCCGTGGCCTCCAGCTTTTCTCAATAAAATCAGTGATCGTCGTCGCGACGTGCGCGACCTTTGCATCATCACGCCCCGGCGTGTGCGGCGCGCCCGGACCGGTTGGACCGAACGCCGCCTCCCCATGCGGATCGCCGAGCGCCGTCCTCTTGGCGGCGGGCCTGCGCGTGAAAGGGGAAAGAGCATGACCCGTACCCCCGACCGTTACGAGACGCGCGCTCGCGAGCTAGCAAAGGCTGCCGGCTACGATCCTGATGCGCGATTGGAGCGACCGGGCGCCAAGCCGTGGCCAGCCTGGTGCGCTTTCCGGCAGGCCGCACGCGACGAGCAGGTTGCGGCGGAGGCTGTCTTGGTTTCCCGCGAGCTGCCGCCGCAGGCGCCGGAGTTCCAGAATGCACCGCTTACGGTCCTCGGCGCACACGAGGAAGGAACCATCCAGCAGATGCGCAACTGCATGGGTGTCGGGAATGTCGTGGCGGGCGTGATCTGCGCTGACGGGCACCTCGGATACGCTCAGCCGGTCGGTGGTGTCATCGCCTATGAGAAGCAAATCAGCATCTCCGGCGTTGGCTTCGACATCGGTTGCGGTAACATGGCCGTCCGGCTGGATGTACCGTTTTCGGCGATCGAGGATCACGCTCGCCCCATCGCGCAGGAGATCGCGAAGACGATCTCGTTCGGTGTCGGCCGCTCCAACGCGGAGCGTGTGGATCACGACCTGTTCGATGACGCCGAGTCCTGGAAGGCCTCGGGCATGGAGGACTACCGCCAGAAGGCTCGCGCACAGCTCGGAACAGTCGGATCGGGCAACCACTACGTTGACCTGATGCGGGACGAAGATGGGTTCGTCTGGATCGGCGTTCACTTCGGGTCGCGTGGCCTCGGACACACGAGTGCCACGCGTTACCTCAAGGCCGCCGGCGGCAAGGATGGGCTCAACGTTCCGCCCGCCGTGGTGGACGAAGCGAGCGAGATTGGCACGCGGTATCTCGCGGCGATGGAGCTCGCCGGACGATACGCCTACGCGGGGCGCGAATGGGTGGTTGAACGGGTGCGGCGTATTGTTGGCGGCTCCGTTACGGACACCGTGCACAATCATCACAACTACGCCTGGCGCGAGACGCACAGCGGCCGGGACGTGTGGGTCGTTCGCAAAGGTGCAACGCCAGCGTTTCCGGGACAGCGCGGCTTTGTCGGCGGCAGCATGGGTGACGATGCGGTCATCCTGGAAGGCCTCGACGGGCCGGAAGCCGGGGCCGCGCTCCATTCCACGGTGCATGGGGCGGGTCGGCTGTTCGGCCGCAAGGAAGCCAAGCGCCGATTCGGTCGCGATGAAATGGAGGCATGGCTCAGGGACCGTGGCGTCACGCTGATCGGAGCCGACCTCGACGAAAGCCCGATGGCCTACCGGCGCTTGCCGGAGGTCCTGAGCTATCACGCCGCGTCCGTGCGTGTGCTGCATCGATTGCGACCGTTTGTGGTCGTGATGGCGGGCGCCGGCGAAGTCGATCCATTCAAGGATTGAGACCTCGCATCGCGCATGACGGCGGCTGGTCCGACGGGCGCAAGGCCTCAAGCAGTCGCTGCGGTCGGGACCCTGCAAATCCTTAGTTACACCATAAAAATGCGGGAACCGATGCTCCGGCAACGGCGTTGACTTGTGCTCGCATTTCGAGGGAGTGACATGATCCCGACTCTGCCGTCGCTGGCGACGCTGTCCACCGCTTTGTCGGTGGGTGCGATGGCCGGTGCCGGGCTGCTGTCGACGTTGGCTGGCCCCGGCGTCGCCAATCCGAGCTTCGCGAAACCGTCAGTTGCCGCAGGCGGCGTTGCACTGGTCACTCCGCCGATCGAGCTGGTGCAATCCCGGCGCGTTCCTGTCGTCGAACCGGTGGCGAGACGCAGGGAGCAACCGACCCGCAAGCGCGTTCCTGCGCGCGCCCCTCCCCCAGAGCAATCCAGCGAGCATGCCGATGAGCCTCAGGAGACGACACGCCCGACCGTGGAGGTGATGCGGGACGGCGGTTGGGCCGGCATCAAGCCGACACAAGCCTCGGCTGCGGTGGAGCCCCCTAAGGACGAGTGGACCGAGGCCGAGGTCATCAGCGCGCTTAGGGAGTGCGTGCGCCTGCTGGCGCCGCTCGGCGCGGAGGTCGAGCTGGCGCAGCCGACCAAGCAGGGGCAATGCGGCACGCCGGCGCCGATCCATCTGCGGCGGATCGGCGTCACCGCCAAAGTCGAGCTGCAGCCGCCGCCTCTGCTCAACTGCCGCATGGCCGTAGCCCTGCACAACTGGCTGGAGAAAACCGTTCAGCCGGCGGCTCGGGAGGAGCTTGGCGAGCCGATCCAGCGTGTCGTCGGGACATACGGCTATTCGTGTCGTAACCGCTACAATCGCGAGAACGATCGCATCAGCGAGCATGCGTTTGCGAATGCCATCGATATCGGCAGCTTCGTGACCGCCAAAGGCCGGACGGTGGGGGTGCTGCAGGACTGGGGCCCGACGGGCCGCGACCTCAAGGCCCGCGAGCTCGCCGTCGCCGCGAGCAAGAAGGCGCTGAACACCGCGACCAAGACCATTCAAAGGGTCAGGGCAGCGCCGGCCAAAGGGTCAATTGCCGCCCACCTGGCGCAGGAACGTGCCGAGAGATATGCGGCCAATCTTACCCGGGTGGCGTCGCGCCGCCTCGCCGTCTTGGGGAAGGCGCAAAACCTCGGGGCGCGGACTGCGGCCGTCGGCCCCGTCACGGACGCCGGCGCCGCAGACATGGGGCAGCCACCGGAAAAACCCACGCCGGAAGCCGCCTTTCTGCGCCGGCTGCACAAGGGGGCTTGCGGATCGTTCGGTACGGTGCTCGGCCCCGAGGCCAACGAGGCGCACCGCAACCACTTTCACCTCGATCTTGCGCCGCGCAAGCGCAGCGCGGTCTGCGAATGACGACGTCCGGCCGCAGGGACTAGCCCCGTCGCGACCTTTCTGCTAAGAGCGCGGCTTCGATATCCTCACCGGCTGATCCGCGGTAGCTCAGCGGTAGAGCAACCGGCTGTTAACCGGTTGGTCGTAGGTTCGAATCCTACCCGCGGAGCCAATTTCATTGAGCGCCGAGACGCCCCCGAGCGGTGCGCCCGTGGTGATGTCGGTTTTCCTCATTGCGGCGCAAAGGCAGCGTGCGATCCAGATTTGATCGCGCCCACCGCGATGCTGCGGTCCACGTCGGCCAGCCGGTTCAACGTCCGGCGACAGGCCGCCTGCCATTCGACCTTCGACATATGGGTCGCGTTGTCCCACATCGTCATGCAATCCGCGAGCGTGGAGCCGCCGCCCCCGGGCGTTGAATCGGGCCTCGCCGTTCCGCCGCCCGACAAGGCGGTGTCGAGCATCGGCGATTGCATGACCGTCGCGGCAACGCTTCCGCCCGCAACGGCGGCGCTCCCCTGAAATTGCGACTGGGGCGGCGTGGGCATCGGTAGCATCTGCTGCTGTTGAGGCAGTGTCACCACGATGCTCGCCGCGGCAGCCGCCGATGCCGATCCGGTGTTTGAGCCGCTCGCTGCGGCCGCATGTGCCATCGCGTGGCCATGACCGCCAGCGTGGCCGGCGGCCCATGCCACGCTCGAGGGCCCGGCGATCAAGGCCATTGCGACAAGAGCAGGCGGCGCGAGACGACCGACGAGGAACGAAATGCGGACCAACTTGCCCATGGGATCGCCTTCTTGCTCCGTTCGAACGAAAGGATGCTAGCGCCGTATCGTTTCGCCGCCGACTCGCGAACTCAGTACCGGCAAACCCAGCGGTGGTAGCGGCGGCTCCACCAGCAATCGTCATCGTTGTAGGCGTAGTACGGGTAGGCGTACGGATAGTAGTAAAATGGGGTTGCGAATATCACGCCCCCACCGTGGAAGCGGCGGCCATGGAACGCGCGTCCGCCGCTGGCAAAGCGCGGACTTCCACTGAAGTGGCTGCTACCCATGCCTCCTCCCCTCCTTACCAGGGTGAGCAGGCTTTTTGGCTCGGCGACCGTCGATATGGCGGCCATGCCGGTCGCACCTATGCCTTGCGCTTGCGCCTTGCCTGCAACTCCGGCCGGCGCGAAAACAGTCGCGGCCATCACGCACGCCGCTGCGAGCATCCCTTTCATCGATGAAACTCCATGTCTTGGTCCGGCGTGGGGACGCGCGGCTCGCCGATCCGAGGGGCGTCCCATCGTCGAACACGTGGCGCCGCCGGTCAGAGCCGGTCCGGCGTCCTTGTTCGGCTAAGAGTAGAGCTGGTCGCGAATGCCGGGACGGCAAGACGACGTGCGTCAGCCGGCTGCGGATTCCGACATCAAATTCGGTTGATTGGCCGAACGACAGGCGCATCTCCGAGGGCGTGCGCCCACGTCATGTGCGCGGTATCGCACCACATGGTCCGCACAGGTATAGTGAATGATCGATCCGGAGGCCGCGCGTGATACATCCAAGATCTGAAGATTACGGCTATGACCTGGATCAGGCCCTCGGCGCCGTTGTCGGAGTGAAATCCGTCGTTCCGAGCGACGCGTTTACCGCGGATACACTGGGCACCGAGCGTGCCGGCAGCGGTGTCCTGATCCGCGGCGATGGGATCGTGCTGACGATCGGATATCTCATCACCGAAGCGGAGACGGTCTGGATTTCCCTGGCCGACGGTCGGACGATCTCCGGTCACGCGCTCGGATACGACCAGGAGACCGGTTTCGGCCTCGTGCAGGCGTTGGCCCGCATCGATCTCCCGTCGCTGTCGCTCGGCTCATCACGCGACGCCGAGATCGGCGAGCGCGCGGTGATGGCCGCCGCGAGCGGACGGCACAGCGCATTCGCCACCCGCGTCGTGGCCAAGCAGGAGTTCGCGGGCTATTGGGAGTACGTGCTCGACGAGGCGATCTTCACTTCGCCCAGCCACCCGAACTGGGGCGGCGCCGCGCTGATCGGCATCGAGGGCAAGCTCATCGGCATCGGGTCGCTGCATGTGCAGCAGGCGGTTTCGCGCGGGCGCGAGATGGACCTCAACATGGTCGTGCCAATCGACCTGCTGAAGCCTATCCTGAACGATCTGCTGTCCTTTGGTCGGCCCCAACGGCCGGCCCGGCCGTGGCTCGGGCTTTTCACCACGGAAGTCTCCAGCAATGTCGTTGTCGCCGGCGTTGCGCACAAAGGACCGGCGCGCAAAGCGGGCCTCAAGCGTGGCGACATCATCGTCGCAACGGACGGCACGCGGGTCACCAGCCTGGCCGGGTTCTATCGCCAGGTCTGGTCGCTGGGAGATGCCGGTGTCGAGGTGCCGCTGACGATCTACCGCGAAGGTCGCAACCTGGACGTTCGGCTCGTCTCGATCGATCGGCGGAGCGTTCTCAAAGGCCCGATCCTTCACTAGGCGCCTTCACAAGCGGCGGCGTTGTCCGGCCGTGGGCCACCGGCTAGTCTCGGCACGCCTGCCCTGTCCGCCGACACCCGGAGCACCCGATGTCCGAAACGAAGCCCAACCCGTCGCCGCTGCCCAAGAGCCTCGAGGGACACGAGGTCCCGCAAGAGCGCCTCGATGCCATTGTGCCCCACGTCGCGGTCCTGGCCGCAGCCGCGCTCAAGGTTTCGGATACACTGCCCTTGAGCGCCGACGCGTCCGATTTCGTTCGCGAGCTCGAAAGGGAGGCGCAGTAATGCCGCTCGATCTCGAGGCGATGTCGGCGACCGAGCTCGCCGCCGCCATTCAAGCCAAGGCGATTTCCTCCGTCGAGGCGACCCGAGCTGCCCTCGATCGGCTCAAGCCGGTCCACGAGAAGCTCAACGCCGTCGTGACGTTCGAGGAGCAGGACGCCCTGGCTGCCGCTCAAGCGGCCGACGCGGCCCTGGCAAAGGGCCGCTCCTTGGGGCCGCTGCATGGCGTTCCGCTCGCGCACAAGGACATGTTCGACCGCGTCGGCAAGATCCCGAGCTGGGGTGCGCGTATCCGGCGCGAGGAACCATGCACCAGCGACGCCGGCGTGATCGCCCGGCTTAAGGGAGCCGGCGCCATTCAAATCGCGGCGCTTCACCTGACCGAGTTCGCCTTCGGGCCGACCGGCCACAACTATGTCATCGGTCACGCGAAGAATCCGTGGGACCCCACGCGCATCACCGGGGGATCGTCGTCCGGGTCGGCCATTTCCGTGGCCAGCGGATGCGTGCCCGCGGCACTCGGCTCCGACACCGCGGCGTCCCTGCGGGTGCCGGCCGCCGCCTGCAACATCACGGCGATCAAGCCTACCTGGAGCCGCGTCTCCCGCGCGGGAGCCATGCCGCTGTCCGCCTCACTCGACGCGATCGGCCCGCTCGCCCGCGATGTGCGGGATCTGGCACTGGTGCTGAAGGTGATTGCGGGACACGATCCCGCGGACGGGTCCTCGTCGCACAAAACCGTGCCGGACTTTCCCGCTCTCCTCGACCGGCCGGTCGATGGACTTCGCATCGGCATCGACGAGGACCTGGTGGCCGGGGCGCATCCCGACGTTCAAAAGCGCTTCGAAACAGCCCTCAAAACGCTCGAGCGGGCCGGCTGCCGCCGGGTCTCGGTCCGTTATCCCGACTGGGTCCTGCTCGATCAGATCGCGCAGCTCCTCCAACTGCCGGAGATCGCCTCGGCGCACGGCCGCTATATCCGGCAGCGAAGCGCGGACTACGGGCCGCAAGTGCGCGCGCGCATCGAGTTCGGGCATTTCATCTCGGCGGCAGATCATCAGACGGCGCTGCGTGCACGAGGAACGCTGCTGGCGCGCACGCTGGCCGAGACGTTCGGCCGTTGCGATGTCACGATGCTACCCGTTTTGCCGGACCCGCTTCCGACGATCGCGGAGCTCGACGTCGGCGGCGCGCCCAACATCACGGCTGCGCTCGGTAAGATCATCAAGTTCACGCGGCCGATCAACTATCTCGGGCTTCCCGCTCTCTCACTTCCGTTCGCGCGCGAGGGCGGACTGCCCAACGGCTTCCAGATCGTCGGGCGCCCCTTCGACGAGGCAAGGCTCCTGCAGATCGGGTTTGCCTATCAGCGCCTGGTGCCGCCCGAGATCGCCCGTGTGAGCTAGCGCGTGGGCAACGGAAACGTGCTGCCGGGATCTAGGAAGCGATCGAGGACGTTTTGCGTCAGCCGCGAGATCGGGTTGTCGAAGTCTCTCGCCGGTAGGCAGCCGCAGTAGGTGATCGAGCCGGTCGAGAAGACGGCGCCGTTGTTCGGTGTTTCGAAAAAGGTGAGATCCGCCCGGATCAGGCTTTTCGCGGGCTGGCCGGCCCAGGTCACGAGATGGGTGAGTTGCTCCTCGGGGACAAGCACCCACGGCGCCTCGGGATCGTGGCCTTCGGAACTCGCGAGCACCACGGCGTGGCTGGGCGTGCCGAGCCGCTTGTCGGTACGGTCGAGCTCGAACCCGGCGGCGCCATGGCCCGACAGGCCGAAATCGCCGAGCTTGTCGCCACCGACGCCCGCGAAAATCCAAGCGACGCGGGGGTCGGCCGCCTCGGGCCAGCGCCGGTAATAGGAGCCGACGAAATTTCCCTGCGCTGTGAAGCCAACGCCGACCAAATCCTGCGGCGGGCGGCCGTTGCGGCGCCATAGCCCGCCATACTCTCCGTCGAACGCGTTGTAGTACTCGCCGGGCTCCGCAGCCCAGGCGCGAATACCGCCTTCGCCGCGCCTGATCTCGATCGCGCCCGGCAGCTCCGGGTGGCGCGCCACCTTCCAGTAGAAGCCGTTTCCGCCGAGATACATCAGGCGGCCACCGCCGTCGCGATAGGCCCGCAAAGCATCGAGCATCGCTGTGGTGTGGTATTCGGGATGACTGCCCGTCACGACGACCCGATAGGGCTCAATGAGATCGAGGCCTTCCCGGTCGAGCTCCTCGTCGGAGATGACGTCGTACGCGTATCCCTTCGCTTCGAGCCAGGCGAGCAAGTGCGTGTCCGCCGGCAGATGCCGCAGACCGGAGCCGCGGATCTTTTCGTCCGGGTAGGTGATGTAGCCCAGCCTGACGTTGAGCATCGGCCGCAACCACGAGGCGTGGCAGATGCCGCTGCCGTCATGGTGGAAGTTGTAGGTCGAAAGTCCGTACCCGGCATGCTCACCGGGGTTGTGCGGGTAGCCGCCCCAGGCACGAGCCTGCGCCTTCCAGGTCCGCATCCACTCGGGATTGGCGGCTTCGGGACGGACATGATTGTGATAGACGGTCCAGGTGTAGGTCGACATCAGGACGCAGACGTCGGCGGTGCGGCCGCCCTTCGGCGGAACCACGACAAAGGGAATGTTTTCCTCCTCGCCTATGCCAGCCAGGCGCACGGCATAGAGGCCGGACCGCAAGCCAGGCGGCACGACCCATGAGAAGTCGGTTTCCCAGCCGCAGTCGTAGAGATCATCGTCGTGGAAATGGATCGCAGCGTATTCGCCGGGAGCGTGCCGCCAGCACATCTCGCGGCCCGACCAGTTCGACCCCGTCATCGCGCGCGCCGGCAGATTGACCAATTTTCCATGCAGGCCGTGGGGACCGACGTCGACGATACGAGTCGACGAAACCTCCTTCGAGAAATCCCAGTGCGCGACCAAACCTGCCACCGGGCCGCCCGCGGCAAAGGCCTCGATCCCATCGGGTGCGAGCGGCCGATCGAAAATCGCCGGGTGCTCGATCCGCCCATTGAAGCGCGAGGGGTCGCCTCCCTCCGTCCGCCCGGCGATGATGACTTTCGACGCGCCCGTGAGCCCCGCGTGCCGCGCTTCGACGGCCGCCATCATCGGCTCGCCTATAGCACGGCCTCGGGCGACCGGGCTGCACCCCAGCGTGAGCCGTCCCGCCGTGCCATCGCACGAAAGCCAGAGCCGATACCAGCGATCCTCGGCGAGCGTTTGCGTCAGCGAGACATGGGCTGAGCCATATCGCGCCTGCGGCCGCCCATCCGCATCGAGCCAAAGACACACCAGAGCCTGTCCGGCGCCATCCCCGATGGTCAGGACGGCGCTTTCGCTCTTGCCCAGAAGGGTCGGGCACACCGTCGTCAGCACGGTGAAGCTCTTTGCGGCCGATAGCGCGGTGGCGTCGGCGACGGCATACGACCCAAGGTGGACCGGCTGGACACGACTGGCATGTGGTCCCTCGAAGGCGGCCGTCACGGGCTCTTCCAGCAGGCCCGGTCCCGCCGGATTGGGGTCGGCGCAGATCACCCGCACGAGCCGTGCCTGATAGGGCTCCGCCAGCGTCGAGGACACTTTGAATGCGATCGTCTCGCCTGGTCGGACCGAGAGGCGATCTGCATACCCGGCGAGCTTCAGCACTTGGGGGACTCCTGAGAGGGGAAAGCGCGGCAGAGGCTCCCCAAAAACCAACGCCCGGTCAAGGGACCGGGCGTGGGGTTTTCCATCGCTGCAAGCTAGGGCCCGGTGCGTCAGGGCGCCAGGGCTTGCACGACCGGCGGGGCGTCCGGGTCCCGCTCGCCGACGAGCTCGCGCGAGCCGTCACGGCCATAAATGTCAGGGCGAAACTCGACGCGACCGTCGGCCTCGGCCCAGGCGGTGATGTACGTGAAGTAGACAGGCAGCGGCCGTGTCAGCGTCACGTCGAGCGCCTGTCCGGCCGCGAGGACTTCCTGCACGCGGCCGGGCTGGCTCCAACCCGCCCCATATCGCGCGATCCATTCGACGAGTTGAAACACATCCTGCACGCGCACGCAGCCCGCGCTGAACGACCGTCCCCGCTGGTTGAAGAGCGGCTTCATCGGCGTGTCGTGCATGTAGACGCCATGCTCGTTCGGCATGTCGATGCGCACCAGGCCCAGTGCGTTCTGCGGGCCCGGATCCTGACGGAATTTGATCTGCTTGGCGTCGGCGCTGCGCCAGTCGATGTTGGTCGGATCGATCTCCGGCCCATTGAAGTGGCCTGTGAGCACGCGTATCTGCTCCTTCTGGAGATACTCCGGCTCCTTGACCAACCGAGGCATCAGATCGAGGGTTGCGACGCTGTCCGGCACGCGCCAATACGGGAAGAAGTTGAGCGCGCGAATGGTCGCCTTGACCGAGGGCGTCTGACGATCGGGCTTGCCCACAATCACCCGGTGGCGCAATCGCACGTCGTAGCCTTCGATGGCTTCCAATTGAAAAGCCGGCGCATTGACCAGAACGTAGCGATCCTCGATCTTACCCTGAATCAGCTCCTGGACGCGCCGGCGATTGAGCTTGAGCTGCTCGACCCGTGCTTGCGCGGAGATATTCAACTGGGCAAGCGTCGGCTGATCCACCCGGCCCGAGACCCTCAGGCCGTGGCGCTCCTGGAAATTCTTGACGGCCTGCTCGACGGCACCGTTGAAGCTGTAGCTCGTATCAAAGCCGAAGCCGCCAGATGACCGCTGTTCCCGCAAATCGCCGGTCAACTGGAGGCGGCGGCGCAGATAGGCCACGCGCTCGTCGTCGTCGCCGGGCCGCAACAGACGGCCGCTCGGAACCGCGGGCCAGCCGCCGGCCGATGCGATCTGCTGGTAACGTTGAATGGCTGCGTCGATCGAGCGGAGCATTTCGTCGCTCCGCCAGGGCACCGCGTCGGATCTCAGATCGTTGAGAACATCGGCGGGCCGTTCCTGCTGCACGGAGGCGTCGCGCCTGCGCCCGCTTCCCGGCGGATCAAACAGGGTTTCCCACCACGCCGCCTGTGCCAGTGCGCCCGACGCCCCGGCTGCCAACCAGCCGGCCCCAGCGCCGAGAAGCAGGCTGCGACGGCTGAGCCCGTGTGTGTGGCGCGCGATGTGGTTGCGCCCCTTGTGTTTCTTCATCCGCACGTCCCGAATGTTGGCTCACGATCACCGGCGGCGACTCCCGCCCGTACATGACCCACTCCCATAGCTATCGGCGACAGATTTGGCCAAACAAAGACTAGTGAGCGCAGCCGCTTGCGCTTTCAAGATCGGCTAAATCCACTCACTGTTGCGGGAAGGCCCCAGTCTGCACGCGCCTGCTCTCCGAGATTGCTGGTCTCGGGGGCGCCTGGACGGGACGGAAGAGTGCGCTCGATCCGCGGGCTTGCCTCTGCTATGCAAGATCGTATCCAGTATACCGATGGAAAAAACGCTACGGGAGGAAACCTAGGATGAGTCGTATCTCCAGACGTGGCTTTGTTGGTGGCGCGGTGGCCGCGGGGTCGATTGCGGGGCTGTCCCCCAAGTCCGTGCTGGCCCAAGGCGCCTGGCCGTCACGTCCCGTGACCGTGGTTTGCCCGTGGGGCGCGGGTGGCGGTACTGACGCCACGGCGCGCATCATCGCGGCGCTGCTCGAGAAGGAATTGAAGCAGCCGTTCAACGTGGTGAACCGCACTGGCGGGTCGGGCGTCGTTGGCCACTCGGCGATCGCTACGGCGCCGCCGGACGGCTACACGATCGGCATGATCACCGTCGAAATCACCATGATGCACCATCAAGGTCTGACTGATCTGACGCCCGAGAGCTACACGCCGCTGGCCTTGATGAACGAGGACCCACCCGGCGTGCAGGTCAAGGCGGACAGCCCCTACAAGACGGCCAAAGACCTCATCGACGCCATCAAGGCCGCGCCTTCGGGCAAGTTCAAGGCGTCTGGAACCGGGCAAGGCGGGATCTGGCACCTTGCGCTGATCGGAATGCTTGGCGCGATGGGCTTGAAGCCGGATCACGTGCCATGGGTCCCGTCCAACGGAGCTGCTCCTGCGATGCAGGATCTGGCCGCCGGGGGTATCGACATCGTGACCTGCTCGGTGCCGGAAGCGAAAGCCATGATCGACGCAGGCAAGGCTCGCAGCCTTGCGGTGATGGCGTCGGAGCGTAATCCCGCATTCAAAGACGTGCCAACCCTCAAGGAGGCTTCCGGCATCGACTATTCGGTTGGCGCTTGGCGGGGAATCGCTGGCCCCAAGGGCCTGCCCAAAGAGGTCAGCGATGTCCTTGTCGCGCAGCTCAAGAAAGTCAACGAGTCCAAGGAGTTTGTTGACTTCATGTCGTCGCGCGGGTTCGGGATCAAGTGGGCTGACCCTGCTGGCTACGCCAAGTTCATGGCCGATGGCGACGCGAAGATGAAAAGCGCGATGACTGCTGCCGGCCTAGCCAAGAAGGCTTAAGCGGACAAGATCAAGGGTCGCGGGCGCTCATGGTGCCCGCTCTCACCTGCGGCCATCGGGCGCCCGATGCAAGGGCATGGAAGGGGAGGTCTATGCGAACCAACGACGCGATTTCCGGGTTCGTTCTGATCTTGCTTGCAAGCTTCATGATCTACCTGACCCTCTCCTTCCCGCCGTTCCCCGGACAGAACTACGGGCCGGCACTGTTTCCGAGGATCCTTGGCGCAGGCCTCATCCTGTGCGGTGCCTTCTTGATGATCCGCGGGGCGCGTGCGCGGACGTTGGACCAACGCTGGATCGAGTTCGCACCGTGGACGCGCGAACCATGGCGGCTTGTGTCGTTCCTGCTGCTCCCTGCGCTGGTCCTTATCTACATTCTGGTGTCGGAGCAGATCGGCTTTCTGATCGTTGCATTCGCCGTGCTCATAGTTCTCTTCCTTTGGTTCCAGGTGAAACCGATCGTTGCCTTGCCGGTCGCCGTCATTGGAACCTGGGCTATTCACTACTTCTTCGCCTCGCTCATGCGCGTTCCGCTGCCACGCGGGCTGCTCACCAATCTCCTCTAAGGATCGCAGCGCATGTGGGATGCATTCGTTCAGGCGCTCGGTCTTGTCTTCGATCCCTACGTCCTGTGGGTCTGCTTGGGCTCGGCAATCTTCGGTATGTTCGTCGGCGCCATGCCCGGCCTGACGGCGACGATGGCGACCGCCCTACTGGTTCCCGTCACATTCTTCATGCCACCCGTCCCCGCACTTGGTGCCATTGTGACGGCGACGGCCATGGCCATTTTCGCTGGCGACATTCCCGCGGCCATGCTGCGTATCCCGGGCACTCCCGCCTCAGCCGCCTATACGGATGAGAGCTACGAGATGTCGAAGAAGGGGATGCTCGACCTCAATCTCGGCGTCAACCTGGTGTTCTCGGTGATGGGGGGGCTGATCGGCGTCGCCGTTCTCATCGTGTGTGCGCCAGTGCTGGCGGAGCTGGCGATCAACTTTTCATCGTTCGAATACTTCTGGCTGGCTGGCCTGGGGCTGACATGCGCAATCTTCATCGCCACGAATGACCCGCTGAAAGGATTCACGTCTCTACTGCTAGGTCTCGCCATCGGCACCATCGGCATCGATCCGGCTGCCGGCTACCAGCGCTTCACGTTCGGATCGGTGGAACTGCTGCAGGGTGTCAGCTTCATTCCCGCGATGATCGGCATGTTTGCGATCTCGGAGTTGCTGCGTGGCGCCGTCACGATCGACCAGGCCGGCAACGTCCTGGCAAGCAAGGTGGGCAACATCTTCCGTGGCGTCGGCGGCGTGTTTCGTCGCTACTGGAAGAACTTCTTGCGCGGATCCATCATCGGGACTGCCATCGGAGCCCTGCCGGGCGCCGGTGCCGACATCGCCGCCTGGATCTCCTATGCCGTCTCCAAGCGCTTCTCGAAGGAGCCGGAAAAGTTCGGCACCGGACACATCGAAGGAATCGTCGACTCGACGTCGGCGAACAACTCGGCGCTCGGCGGTGCCTGGATTCCCGCCCTCGTGTTCGGCATTCCAGGCGATTCGATCACGGCGATCGTCATCGGCGTGCTCTACATGAAGAATATGAACCCGGGACCCACCGTGTTCCTGCAGAACCCCCAGTTCATCTATGCGGTCTTCATCATCTTCATTGTCGCAAACCTGCTCATGCTCCCGATCGGCTGGGCGGCGATCAAATGCGCGAAGCAAATTCTGCGGACACCCAAGAATGTGCTTCAGCCGATAATTCTGCTTTTTTGCATCGTCGGCTCCTACGCCATGACCAACTCGATCTACGGCATCGTCATCATGCTCATTATGGGGATATTGGCCTGGGTGCTCGAAGAGAACGAGTTTCCTGTTGCGCCAATCATCCTAGGAATGGTCCTTGGTGAGTTATTCGAGCAAAGCTTCATGACCTCCATGATCAAGTCCGACGGAAATTTCATCGCCTTTTTCACGCGACCGATTGCGGGGACGCTCGGGGCCATGACGCTGCTCCTGTGGGCCTACATGCTGACTAGGAACATCTGGCCCAAGAAACCCATCGAAGCCCCGTGACGACTCCCCAGACCCGAGCAGAAAAGGCGCAGCGGCAATCATGACTGACGGACCGGTGATCTGGACAATCGACGAGCGTGGGGTCGGCAGGGTGGTGTTCAACCGGCCGGCCGCCAACAACGCATATGACGACACCCTGATCGCCGGCCTGCACAGCGCAATGGACGCGCTCGGTGCCCACAAGTCGTTGCGAGCCGTGCTGGTGACTGGCGCCGGCAAGCATTTCCAAGCGGGCGCCGATCTCAAGTGGCTCGCATCAGTCCGCAACGGATCGAAGGAAGCCAATATCCAGGCCTCACGCGCCACCGCCGAGGCCGTCGACCGCCTCAACCGCCTGCCGGTGCCGACGGTGGCGCTGGTGCAAGGCTTCTGCGTCGGCGGCGGGACCGGCGTTGTCGCGGCCTGTGACGTGGTGATCGCGGCGGAGGATGCCACGTTCTCCATCTCGGAGGTGCGGTGGGGACTCACCGCGGCCATCATCATTCCGCAGCTCAATGACGCGATCGGCGTGCGGCAGGTTCGGCGCTATGCGCTGACGGGCGAGCGGTTCGGCGCGGAAGAAGCGCGCCGCATCGGTCTCGTGCACGAGGTGGTTAAAGCCAATGAGCTCGAAGCCGCCGGCCGGCACATTGTCGAGGCGGTGCTCGAAAACGGACCGGTCGCGCTCGCGGAGACGAAGGCCATTGCGCTTGACCATGCGTTCGGTACGCCGACCGCCGACACCCTGTCGCGGTTGATCGAGAGCCACGCGGTCAAGCGCCAATCCGACGAGGCGAAGGAAGGGCTGTCGTCGTTTGCGGAGAAGCGGCCCGCCCGCTGGACCAAGGGCGCCTGAGGCGGAAACCAGGTCGGCTTTCGCTTCGGAATAGAGGGGCGCTAGCTACCACCGTGGAGCGTAGTAGTAGCGCGCCGAGCGGTCATTCCGGTAGGGACGGCCATACCAGGGCGGATACGGCGCCGGGGCGTAGCCATAGCGATTGTAACCGCCGTCATATGCGTAGTAGTAGGCCGGGCGATCCATGTAGACGCGGCTGCCGGGGCCTCTGCGCTCGGCGACCTGAGAGCCGTAGTTCGGATTGCCGTGCACCACGATGCGCGTCGATGCCAAGCCGTGTCGGGTGACCAATCCATAGAGTATTTTGGCATTGCCCGTCGCCAGGCGAACGCAGCCATGGGACGCAGGGCGGCCGAGCGAGCCCGTGGAGGCGCTGCCATGAATTGCAGCGCCCTCCTTGAAGAAGATCGAGTACGGCATGGGCGCGAGGTCGTACTGACGTGAGTACCACATGCGGGCCAGCCACTGCGGGCGGAAGGTGCCGCGCGGCGTCGGGTAGGACTGCACGCCGGACGAGACCGGCCACGAGTAGTTGATGCCGGCGCCCTTAACGGTGATCCGCTGGGTGGCCAGGTTGACGTCGATGTTGAGGGTGATTACGGGGGGCTTCGGCGGCTCGGGCTTGGCGTCCTCGGCCGGTTTGTCGGCTGCGCCCTCGGGAGGCGCGGCCTCCTTCTGGCCCGCAACCTGGGGCGACGCCTCGGGGGCTGCCGCGCTTTTGGTGATCTCAGCGCTGTCGCCGGCCGGTGCAGACGGGTTGTCCTGAGCGGCAGCCGGCAGGGCCAAAAACAGTGCCGAAACGAGGATTCCAAGGCCTGGAAGCTGCATTCCTCAACTCCGAACGAGAGCTCGCACCTACATAGCCTTGCCGTTGCTTCAGATTGCTTAACGCCTGGCTCGCGTTTGGCATCCTTCAGTGTCTCGAATGCGGCACCGGTCCGTCGGTGCGCGCAAGGGTGATCTGCGCGCGAAGCAGATACGCGGTCAGCCGATATAGGTTTCGCGGGCGGCGCTTCGCGGGGGTCAGTTGCCGAGAAGCAGATCGAAGAATGTCTTGGGTTTCTTCTTGGGGGGCTGGCGCTGCGCGTAACCCGGGGGAGCGCCCCAGCCGGGGGATTGAGCCCACGGCACCCAGGCCGGGAAACCGACGGGGCCGGTGTCGTAAACCCGGCGCGGTGCCTGCGCCACCTGCGGCTTGGCGCGGAGCACGAGCTCGTCGGTCACGCCGTCGGCACTGGCGATCACGACCTTGCCCTCGTCCCAGGTCCAGTTCGAGACCTTGCTGCCTTCGCGGTGAAGCTGGAGGCCCGCGACGGAGCGCTGCTGAAGATCGAGGATGGCCACCTGCTCGGTCTCGACCGGGCCGGACGGACTTTCGAGGTTGCCGGCATGAAAGCGCAGGATGCCAATGCCGCGGAAGGGGGCCTTCTTCACCTCCCACTCGAGCAGTCGCGGCTGGCCTGATCCAATCATCTCGAGGGGCACGCGCAATCTCGGGTATTCGTCGCTCAGAGCGTAGAAGCGCCCGCTGCGGGTGACGACCCGCCAGGGATCGATGCCGCGCCCGGCGACCTCGGTATCGCCGCTGACATCCACGCCGGCGCCCAGCCGCTCAAGGGCATCCATGGCGTCGCGATGCCAGCTCCTGAGCGTCACGACGCGCTGCAGGCTCTTGATTGCATCGTCGCTGCGGCCGAGCGCCTCCTCGATCTCGCCCTTCACCCAGAGCATCTCGGCCGCGTTGGGATCGAGCTTCTGCGCCTTCTCGACCTCCTTCATGCCGAGCTCGGGTTGTCCCGTGAGCTTGTAGACATAGGCGCGATAGGCATAGGCGTCGGCAAACTGCGGATCCGCGCCGATCGCGCGGGTGATGTCGGCCTCGGCGTCCTCGTAGGCCTCGATCTTGGCGAGGGCCAAGCCACGCCCGGCGTAGGCCTTGGCGGACTGCGGCGCGAGCTCGATGGCGCGCGAGAAATCCTTGATCGCGGCGGCGATGTTCCTCGCCGTCAGGTAGGCGTAGCCGCGCGAAACGTAGATCTCCGCGTTGTTGGCATCGAAGGCCACGGCACGCGACAAATCCTCGATGGCTTCGTCGAAGCGCTCGACCCTGAGCTTGGCCTCCGCGCGCGCCAGATAGCCAGCGCCAAAGCGCGCGTCCGCGTTGATCGCGCGAGTGAAGTCGCGCATCGCGGCGTGCGGGCGTGCCTGAGCGAGCAAGGCGCGGCCGCGGCCGTTCAGCGGCGCCGCACTCGCGGGCATGAGGGTGATGGCACGGGTGTAGTCCTGAATGGCCTCGGCCTCGCGGCCGAGCTTCATGCGAGCACCCGCCCGATTATTGTAGGCTGCTGCATAGCCGGGTGCGAGAAGGATGGCCCGGTCGAAGTCCTTGATCGCCTCCTGTACGAGGCCGAGGGTCAGCAGCGTATTGCCGCGGTTGTTGTAGACGGCGGCGTATTCCGGGAACAACTGAATGGCTCGATTGAAATCATCGATCGCGAGCTTGGGCTGATTGAGCCGGGTGTAGGCCACGCCGCGATCGGTCAATATGGCGGCGCGGCGATCGTTGGGGATGGTGGTGTCGGTCAGCGCCTCGGTGTAGGCCGCCACGGCCTGCTGGACGTTGCCGCGCGCCAGCGCGCTCGCAGCCTCCTGGCTCTTGGCCAGCCCCTCCTCGGCCGCCCGCGCAGACACCGTCGCCGCGGCCAGAACGGCCAATGCGAGGGCGTGCGGGACGAGACGGCGCATCGGCGGCTCCAGGGGGCACTGCGCTTGCGGCGCACGAGGAAACAGTCGTTCGACTCATGCAATCCAGTCAATACCGGGCAAATGTGGCGACGAGGGGCTGGCGTCAAGCTTCGACGAGGGCCGCCAGGGCCTTGCCGAGGTCCTTGCAGGACGCCTTGCCACCCATGTCGGGCGTGCGTTCGCTGTGATCGGCGAGCAGCCTCTCGATCGCCTTGACGATGGCGGCGGCCGCGTCGGCGTGGCCAAGGTGATCGAGCATCATGGCACCCGACCAGATCTGGCCGATCGGATTGGCGATGCCCTTGCCGGCGATGTCGGGCGCGGAGCCGTGCACCGGCTCGAACATGGAGGGGTATTCGCGCTCGGGGTTGATGTTGGCGCCGGGCGCGATCGCAATGGTGCCGGTGGTGGCGGGGCCCAGGTCCGACAGGATGTCGCCGAACAGATTGGAGCCGACGATGACGTCGAACCAGTCGGGATTGCGCACGAGGTGCGCTGCCAAAATATCGATGTGGTACTGGTCGACCTTGACCTTCGGATACTCGCCCGAGATCGCCGCGAAGCGCTCGTCCCAATAGGGCATCGAGATCGAGATGCCGTTCGACTTGGTCGCGCTCGTCACGTGCTTGCGCTTGCGGCCCATGGCGAGATCGAAGGCGTAGCGCATCACGCGGTCGCAGCCCTTGCGGGTGAAGATCGCCTGCTGGATGGCGCCCTCGAGCTCGGTGCCCTCGTACATGCGGCCACCGACGGAGGAGTACTCGCCCTCGTTGTTCTCGCGCACGATCCAGTAGTCGATGTCGCCCGGCTTGCGCCCCGCGAGCGGAGACTTCAGCCCGTCGAACAGGCGCACGGGACGCAGGTTGATGTATTGCTGGAAACCGCGGCGAATGGGGATCAGGAGGCCCCACAGCGACACGTGATCAGGGACGCCGGGATAGCCGACGGCGCCCAGGTAGATCGCATCGAACTCGCGCAGACGGTCGAGCCCGTCCTTCGGCATCATGCGGCCCTTCTTCTGGTAGCGCTCGCAGCTCCAGTCGAAGTGCTCCCACTTGTAGTCGATATCGAAACGGCGGCCGACGGCCTCGAGCACGCGGATGCCCTCGGGCACCACCTCGTTGCCGATGCCATCGCCAGGAATGACGGCGATCTTCAGCTTGTTGGTCTTGGCCGGTTTCGCCTTCGCCATTGTTCGCCGCCGCTCCGTATCCGCGTTGACCGCGCGCTCGTCACGCGCGCTCTGGCGCGTCCGCCGCCGCCAGGATGAGGAACGCACCCGCCAGCGAGATGTTCTTCATGAAGTTGATCTGCTCGGCCATCCGGATCGCGACGTCGGCCGTCCAGAAGTTGTGGAAGAGCAGTGCCGTCGCCAGGCAGAACGCGGCAAACAGCAAGGCCACCGGGGACACGAAGCGGTTGATGGCAATCAGCAGCGCGCCGCCGACCTCGAGCGCAATGGTGAGACCTGCCAGCACTTCTGACTGCGGGAGGCCCTTGCTGGCGATGTACTGGGCGGTGCCGGCGAAGGCCATCGCTTTCGTGACCCCGGAGATGAAGAAAATCGAAACCAGCATGATCCGGCCAATGGCCATCAGTGTCGCAGTCATTCGGGTCCCTCCTGCCAGCCTGCCTGTCCAGGCGCGGCGCAACCTATCCCAGTGCCGCGGCCTCCGCTACCCGCGCGTCATGTCGCGGGGGCGGGCATAGCGCGCTTCGGCCACATAGTAGTCCTCGAAGCCGACAACGCGGCGCAACTCGGCAAACGGCAGCACCATCTGGGTGACGTCCCGATCGGCCTTGAGCCCCTCGAGCGCGCCCTGCATTGCCTTGGTCGCGGCCGAGAGCAAGGTCAGCGGGTAGGCGGCGATCTTGAAACCGATCTCGGCGAGCTCGGCCTGCGGCAGGATGGGCGTTAGGCCGCCCTCGAGCATGTTGGCAACGTGGTGGCCTGCGACCTCGCGGCAGATCGTGCGCATTTCCGCGGCCGACTGCGGAGCCTCGATGAACAGGATGTCGGCGCCGATCTCGCGAAAGCGGTTCATGCGCTCGATCGCCTCGCCGAGGCCCAACTCGTGGCGGGCGTCGGTACGCGCCTGGATCAGGATATCGGCGCCGTCATTGCGGGCATCGACGGCGGCACGAATGCGGTCCTCGGCCTCGAGGCGGTCGACGACTTTCTTGCCGCGGGTGTGGCCGCAGCGCTTCGGCGCCACCTGGTCCTCGATCATGATGCCGGCAAGACCGGCCCGGGCGAAGCCCTGGACCGTCCGATAGACGTTGAGGGCGTTGCCCCAGCCGGTGTCGCCATCGCCCATCACGGGGATCGAGACGGCCGCGGCGATGTCGCGGCCGGCGTCGCGCATCTCGCCGTAGGAGGCGAGCCCGACGTCGGGTGCGCCGATGCGCTGCACGGAGGCGGCGAAACCGGACACGAACGTCAGCTCGAATCCGGCCTGCTCGATCAGCCGCGCGCCATGCGCATCGCCGCAGCACGGCATCGCGATGAGGCCCGGCCGGGCAAGCAGCGCCCTCAGGCGCTGAGCGGGTGTCTGCATGGAATGGCTCACTGCGGGCAGCCGGGCGGGACGGCGCGCACGCGCTGCCCCGCCCCGGCCGGCTTACTTGATGGTCTCGGCGGCCTTCTTCACGAAACGGCCGTCCCAGGTCTTGGCGAGGTCGATCTTGGCGTCCTTGAACTCGGCCTCGAACTCCTTGAGGAAGTCGAGGCTGCGCTTCTGACCCTCTTCCGAAACGATCCCATCCAGGGAGTAGGTGGGGAGAGAGGCCTTCACGGCGCCGACGTAGACCGCCTTCTCGCCCAGCAGATACTCGGGCGGCATTTTTTCGGCGATCTCCTCGGGCGTCGCCTTCTGCATCCACTTCAGCGTCTTGTAGAAGGCGTTGACAAGGGCCTGCACGGTGTTCGGGTTCTTCTCGACGAACTCGCGCTTGGTGTAGAGCACGGCCGCCGGCATCGGCCCGCCCAAGACCTTGGTCGTGCCTTCGGTGGTGCGGGTCTCGGCGACGGTGACGATCGACTTGTCCATCTCGAGCTTGGCCATGACGGGATCGATGTTCGAGATCGCGTCGAGCTCGCCTTTCTGGATGGCGGCCACCGCTCCGGCGCCGGTGCCGACGCCGATGAAGGAGGCATCATCCTTCTTGAGGCCGGCCTTCGCCATCAGGTACCAGACGATCATGTTGGTGGACGAGCCCGGCGCGGTGACGCCGATCTTCATGCCCTTGAGGTCCGTCATCTTGAAGTTCGCGGCCTTGTCGGCGCGGATGCCCAGCGCGATGCCCGGATAGCGGCCGAGCTCGATCACCGCGACAATCTCCTGCGCCTTCTGCTGCATGCGAATGGTGTGCTCGTAGGCGCCCGTCACGATGTCGGCCGAGCCGCCGATGAGGGACTGCAGCGACTTGGCGCCGCCCGCGAAGTCGTTGATCTCGACGTTGAGGCCCTGCTCCTTGAAGTAGCCGAGCCGATCGGCGAGCGCGAGCGGCAGATAGTAGAGAGCGGGCGCACCGCCGACGCCGAGCTTCAGATCCTTCTTCTCGGGCCCCTGCGCCCCGGCCACGCCGGGCAGCGCGATCAGGAGCAGCGCCGCCAGCACACTTCGCAACACAGACATCGTTTCCTCCTTGTCGTTAGACTTGTTCAGGGGCGGCCTGCGGCCGCCAGACGAGCAGGCGTTTCTCGACGATGGTGACGAGCCAGTCGATGAGCAGCACGAAGGCTGCCAGGATCACCATGCCGGCGAACACGCCGGTGACGTCGAAGACCCCTTCGGCCTGCTGGATCAGATAGCCGAGGCCCGCCGCGGAGCCAAGGTATTCGCCGACGACGGCGCCGATGATCGCGAAACCGACCGAGGTGTGGAGCGACGAGAACATCCACGACAACGCCGAAGGCCAGTAGACGTGCCGGAAGAGCTGGCGCTCGGTCATGCCGAGCATGCGCGCGTTGGCGAGCACGGTCGGGCTCACCTCCTTCACGCCCTGGTAGACGTTGAAGAACACGATGAAGAACACCAGCGTGACGCCGAGCGCCACCTTCGACCAGATGCCGAGCCCCAGCCACAGCATGAAGATGGGGGCCAGCACGACGCGGGGCAGCGAGTTGACGATCTTCAGGTAGGGGTCGAAGACGGCGGCCACCAGCGGCTTGCGAGCGAACCAGAAGCCGACGAGGACGCCGGCGACCGAGCCGATGACGAAGGCCAGCATCGCCTCGGTCAACGTGATCCAAAGGTGCTTCCAGACCTGCCCGGTGGCGAACATCCGCCAGACGCGCTCGGCGACGTCGAGCGGGGTGGAGAAGAAAAACTTCGGCAGCAGGTAGGTGCCGCCAATCGGGATCGTCGCGCCGACATGCCAGAACACGAGCATGGCAATGCCGACGAGGATCTGGAGGGCAAGAAGCGTCAACCGACTCGGCATCATTTGAGCTGGTCTCCGTACGCCTTGATGACCTCGGCCTTGAGCTCGCCCCAGATCGCCTTGTGCAGCGCGTGAAAGCGCGGATCGGTGCGGACGTCGGAGGCGTCGCGGGGGCGGCCGAGGTCGATGCGGAAGTCGCCGATGATGCGCGCCTCGGGGCCCGCCGACATGATCACCACCCGGTCGGCGAGGGCGATCGCCTCCTCCAGGTCGTGGGTGACGAAGAGGACGGCCTTGCGATCGGCGACCCACAGGTCGAGCAGCAGGTTGCCCATGAGCTGGCGGGTCTGGGCGTCGAGGGGGCCGAAGGGCTCGTCCATCAGCAGGATCTTGGGATCGCGGATGAGCACCTGGGCGAGGCCGATGCGCTTTCGCTGGCCGCCGGAGAGTTGGTGGGGATAGCGGTCGCCGAACGACGAGAGGCCGACGCGGGCGAGCCAGGCCTGGGCCCGCTCGATCGCCGTGGCGCGGGAGGTGCCGGCGACCTCAAGGCCGAGCGCGACGTTATCGCGGGCCGTCTTCCAGGGCATGATCGCGTCCTGCTGGAAGAGGTAGCCGGCGTGGCCGTTGAGGCCCTTGAGCGGGGCGCCGAGGACGTGGACGGTGCCCGACGCCGGGCGCAGCAGGCCGGCGGCGACGTTGAGCAACGTCGATTTTCCGCATCCCGTCGGGCCGACGATGGCGACGAACTCGTGGCCGCGCACCGCCAGGTCGGTGCTGCCGACCGCCTTGTAGACGCCGCCCTTGGACAACGTGAACGCGACGCTGACGCCCGACAGCGCAACCGCGTCTCCGGTAGCCCCCCGATAGTCGCGCCTCTCCTCAACGCCGCTCGACGCGGCGGCTTTCTCCACGGTCAATGTCCTCCACCGCGGCAGGGACGCCCGGCCGCGTCCTGCCGTCTCCGGTCTGCCATCTTCGGGCTTAATCCGCCCGACTTTGCCAGACCGGCGCCGGTGTTGGCAATTGAAACGCCGCCGCCGGAGACGCGCGACAGGAGGCGCGTTTCACTTGACGTAAACGTCATGCTAGACAGGGACCTTCGCCCGCTCCGAAAGGCCCGTTCCATGAACCTGTGGTTCCGCCTGATCGGCTATCTCCTGACGCTCGCGTGGCGGCCACGCCTGACGGTGCCCGATGGCGTGTCGCGGCTGAGCTTTCGCGTCCTGCCCAACGATCTCGACACCAGCCTGCACATGAACAATGGCCGCTATCTCGCGATCATGGACTTGGGCCGTCTCGACATGATGGCCTGCGCGGGGCTGCTGCGGGCGGTGCTGGCCAAGGGATGGACACCCGTCGCGAGCGCCGTCCTCATTCGCTTCCGCCGCGAGCTGAGGCTGTTCCAGCGCTACACGCTCGAAACGCGGCTCGTCGCGTGGAACGACACCGCTGTGGTGATGGAGCAGCTTTTCGTCATCGAGGGCGGCGCGCGCAGCGGGCAGGTGGCGGCGCGTGCGCTGTTCAAGGGCGGGCTCTATGACCGCACCGCCCATGCCTTCGTGCCGGTGGAACGCTTGATGCGCGAGATCGGCGCGACGGGACAGAGCCCGGTCCCGAGCGCGGAAGCGGCCGCGTTTCTCGCCGCCGACGACGCGCTGAAAGGGAACGGCGACCGGCCGACGGACTGAGACGCACGGGGCGAGGGCCAAACCTCAGGTGCTTGTCACAGCGCCGCCCGCGCGCAACGACGCCAGAACACGCGGCAGCATCTCGGGCAGGTCCTCGGCGATCAGGCCCGGACCGAACGCGGCTGCGGCGGCGCCGTGCAGCCACACGGCGGCACAGGCGGCCTCGAAGGCGGGCATGCCCTGCGCCAGCAGGCCGGTGGCGATCCCCGCCAGCACATCGCCGGCGCCGGCGGTGGCCAGGTCGGGCGGTGCGTTCTCGTTGATGGCCGCGCGTCCGTCCGGCGTAGCGATGACCGTATCGGCTCCCTTGAGCACGATGACGGCGCCAGAGCGCACGGCCGCGGCGCGGGCCCGCGCGAGCTTCGGGCTGCCGGCGAGGTCGGGGAACAGGCGGGCGAACTCGCCATCGTGGGGGGTGAGCACGACCGGCGCGGCGCGATCGCGGATCGCCGCGAACAGATCCTCGGGCCGCGGCGCGAACGCCGTCAACGCGTCGGCATCCAGCACGACCGCTGCGCTCCCCGCCAGCACGACGACGATCCGATCCACTGTTGCGGCATCGACGCCGGCTGCCGGCCCGATCGCGACCGTGTTGTAGCGGCGATCCTCGAGCAGCATTGCCAGATCGCCGGGCGTTTCGGTCCGGCGCAGCATGATCGCGGTCAGATGCGCGGCATGCTCGACAAGGGCATCACGCGCACCCGCCACCGTGACCAATCCGGCCCCGGCACGCAGGGCGCCGCGGGCGGCCAGTCTCGCCGCGCCGGTCGCCAGCGCTGGTCCGGAGACGACAACGGCATGGCCGCGGCTGTACTTGTGGGCATCGAGGCGGTGATGCGGGAACCGCTCGCTCCACAGCGCAGGTGCGTTGGCAAACGTCGCGACACCCAAGCCGTCCAAAACTCCGGCCGGAATGCCGATGTCGGCCAGTGTGACCTCGCCACAGAGGATCCGTCCTGGCAGCAGGAGGTGACCCGGCTTGCGACGAAAGAACGTGACCGTGCGTTCCGCCTTCACGACCAAACTGGTCGCCTCGCCGGTCGAGCCGTCGAGCCCGCTCGGCACATCGACCGCCAGCACCCGCCGGCCGCTCGCCCCGAGCGCGGTCACGATGTCGGCCGCCGCGCCCTCGAGGGGGCGCGACAGACCTGCGCCGAACAAGGCGTCGACGACCAGCGCGGCGTCGTCGAGGACGGCCGGCGTCATCGCTTCCACGGTCCCGCTCCAGCGCGCCGCCATGGTCGCGGCGTCGCCGGCCAGACGGTTGCGGTCGCCCAGCAGCGCCAGCCGGATCGGAAATCCGCGCTCAGCGAGGAGACGGGCCGCGACGAAGCCGTCGCCCCCGTTGTTGCCCGGACCGCAGAGCACGGTGATCGGCGAGCCAGCGGGAACCATGCCGGTGGCGCCCTCGGCCACCGCCCTCCCCGCGTTCTCCATCAGCGTGAGGCCCGGCACGCCGGCTCCGATCGCGCGGCGGTCAGCCTCGGCCATCTCGGCGGCAGTCAGCAGCTCCAGTCCAGTCATGGAGATGATCCTAGATCGCGCGCTCGCCATCGGCACCGAGTCGAACTGCCTATATTTTGTTCGTCGTGATGAGTTTTTGTGCTTCTATCACAGCATTCACTGCCGCAAGTTTCGGCAGCCTATTTTCAACCTGCTGATTTCTATCGTGTTTATCCAACGCCGCCTTTCTGGCACGCAGCGTGCTTTAGGTTGACACCGCACGTTAACAAAAACCGAACGGCCTATCGGGGAGGACCTCGGTCGATGAAGAAAATTGAGGCCATCATCAAGCCCTTCAAGCTCGACGAGGTGAAGGAGGCGCTCCAGGAGATCGGCCTGCAGGGGATCACCGTCATCGAAGCTAAGGGCTTCGGCCGGCAGAAGGGCCATACCGAGCTGTATCGCGGCGCCGAGTATGTCGTGGATTTCCTTCCCAAGGTGAAGATCGAGGTCGTGCTCGCCGACGAAATGCTCGACAAGGCGATCGAGGCCATTCAAAAGGCGGCCAAGACCGGCCGCATCGGCGACGGAAAGATTTTCATTTCTACCATCGAGGAGGCGATCCGCATCCGCACCGGAGAAACCGGTACAGACGCCGTCTGACCAGCTCTGCGCCGTCCGCGATCGCCTCCGATCTCCTGGAAAGTGGAGAGGGAGCGGTGCGCGGCAACGGCGTTCGCCAGAGAAGCCGCAACCTTTTCAACAACCCGAGTCTTAGAACACAGGGGGAGTAGCGAGAATGACCTCACCAGCCGATGTCCTGAAGCTGATCAAGGACAAGGACGTCAAATTCGTCGACATCCGCTTCACCGATACCAAAGGCAAGATGCAGCACGTCACCGCGGACGCCGGCTGCATCGACGAGGGCGTGTTCGCCGACGGCTATGCCTTCGACGGCTCCTCGATTGCCGGCTGGAAGGGCATCGAGGCGTCCGACATGCTGCTGATGCCGGACCCCGCTTCGGCGCACATGGATCCCTTCTTCGCCCAGACCACGCTCGCGATCTTTTGCGACGTGCTCGAGCCCTCGACCGGCGAGCTCTATGAGCGCGATCCGCGCGGCATCGCCAAGAAGGCGGAAGCCTATATGAAGTCGACCGGCGTCGGCGACACCGTGTTCTTCGGCCCGGAAGCCGAGTTCTTCATCTTCGACGACGTCAAGTTTACCTCCGACCCGTTCAACACCGGGTTCAAGCTCGACAGCACGGAGCTGCCCACCAACATGGGCACCGAGTACGAGATGGGCAATCTCGGCCACCGCCCGCGCACCAAGGGCGGCTACTTCCCGGTGCCGCCGGTCGATAGCTGCCAGGACATCCGCTCCGAGATGCTGTCGGTGATGGCCGAGATGGGCGTCGTCGTCGAGAAGCACCACCACGAGGTGGCGGCAGCGCAGCACGAGCTCGGCGTGAAGTTCGGCCCGATGATCAAGATGGCCGACCACATGCAGATCTACAAGTACGTGTGCCACAACGTGGCCCAAGCCTACGGCAAGACCGTCACCTTCATGCCGAAGCCGGTGTTCGGCGACAACGGCTCGGGGATGCACGTTCACCAGTCGATCTGGAAGGGCGGGCAGCCGACGTTCGCCGGCAACAAGTACGCCGACCTTTCGGACATCTGCCTGTCCTACATCGCCGGCATCCTGAAGCACGCCAAGGCGATCAACGCCTTCACCAACCCGACCACCAACTCCTACAAGCGTCTGGTGCCGGGCTACGAGGCTCCCGTGCTGCTCGCCTACTCGGCGCGCAACCGCTCGGCGTCGTGCCGCATTCCCTACACGACCTCGCCGAAGGCCAAGCGCATCGAGATCCGCTTCCCGGACCCGGCCGCGAACCCCTACCTCGGCTTCGCGGCGATGCTGATGGCGGGCCTCGACGGCATCGCCAACAAGCTCCATCCGGGCGAGCCGATGGACAAAAACCTGTACGATCTGCCGCCGGTCGAGCTCGCCAAGATCCCGACGGTGTGCGGCAGCTTGCGCGAAGCGATGGACAGCCTCGACAAGGACCGCGGCTTCCTCAAGATGGGCGGCGTGTTCAGCGACGACATGATCGACGCCTACATCGAGCTCAAGATGGCCGAGGTGGCGCGCTTCGAGATGACGCCGCACCCGGTCGAGTTCGACATGTACTACTCGGTCTGACGGACGGCCGCCGCGAGGCGACAGCCGTCGCACTATCGGGGGATGGTGCAGGGCCCGCCGGGGAAACCCGGCGGGTCTTTCATTCCGCGGCCGGGGACGCCACGCGGGTGACGACCGCCGCCTGGGATTCGAGCGTGCGGTGGACCGGACATTTGCCGGCGATCTCGACCAGCTTGCCGGCCAGGGCCGCATCGGCCCCGCCTTCGACGCTGATGATGCGCTCGAAGCGGTCGATCTTGCCGACCCGGCCTTCGACGGCCTTGCCGCAATCCTCGCAATGCTCGGCCGGCACCTTGGCGTGACTGACAGCAACCGTGACGCGGCCGAGCGGGATCTTCTTGTGCTCGGCGTAGATGCGCAGCGTCATCGACGTGCAGGCCCCGAGCGCGGTGGCGAGAAAATCGTACGGGTTGGGCCCGCTGTCGAGGCCGCCTGCAGCGACGGGCTCGTCGGCGATCAGTCGATGGCGGCCGATCGTCACCGCGTTCTGATAGCGGCCGTCGCCGGTCTCGGTGACGATGACGCCGGCGACGTTCTCAGCGCCCGTTGCCGCCGTCGCGTCCGCCTCGGGCAGATAGCGCGACGCCCACGCCGCAATGACGTCGGCTGCGTAGGCCGCGTCGCGGCGGTTGGACAGCAGGTGATCGGCGCCGTCGAGCGAGACGAAGCTTTTGGGATGGCGGGCGGCGATGAAGATCTCGGTGGCATTCTCGATGCCGACGGTCTGGTCGGTCGGGGCGTGCATGACCAGCAGCGCCTTGCGCAGGTGCGCGATGCGCTCCTTGAGCGACTGCCCTCGCGCATCCTCCACGAACTCGCGGCGAATTGTGAAGGTGCGCCCGGCGAGGGTCACGTCGGCGACGCCGTCGCGCTCGATGTCGGCCAGCCGCGCCTTGAAGTTGGCCAGCACATGGGCGACGTCGGCCGGTGCCCCAATGGTGGCGACGGCGGTGGCCTCGGGAATGCGGTGGGCGGCAGCCAGCACGGCGGCGGCGCCGAGCGAATGGCCGACGAGAAGAGCGGGCGCGGCGTAGTGCTTGCGCAGGTGATCGGCGGCGCGCACGAGATCCTCGACATTGGACGTGAAGCCGGTGTTGGCAAAATCGCCATCGGAGGAACCGAGCCCGGTGAAGTCGAAGCGCAGGACGGCAATCCCCATGGCCGCCAGCCGGGCCGATACGTGGCGGGCGGCCACCACATCCTTGGAGCAGGTGAAACAGTGCGCGAACAGAGCGTAGCCGCGCGGCGTCTCGGCCGGCAGATCGAGCCGGGCGGCCAGCTCATGGCCGAGGCTGCCGACGAAGGTCATCCGCTTGGTCGTCGTAGGCATGGTGCCGTCTCCTCCATTCCACCGGCACATGCCGGGCGCACGCACGCGTGACTATAGCTCGGATGGACCGCTTCGCCGCATCCGGCCTATAAGCGCCCCCTGACTGATACGGTTTACGAGGATCCCATGGCACGCCCGACACCTGCCAAGTCCGCCACCGCCCGCAAGACGGCCAAGTCGCCGAGGGCCGGTACCGGCAAGGCGGCGGGCAATCCCCTGCTGGCCGCGTGGTCGACGCCGTTCCAACTGCCGCCGTTCGAGGCGATACGGCCCGAGCACTTCGCCCCGGCGTTCGCGGCGGCGCTCAAGGAGCATGCGGCCGAGGTCAAGGCGATCGCCGGAGCCGGCGCGAAACCGACATTCAAGAACACGATCGCGGCGCTGGAGAACGCAGGCCGCACGCTCGACCGCGTCTCGGGCGTGTTCTGGAATCTCACTGGCGCCCACACGAGCGACGAGTTGCAGGCGATCGAGCGGGATATCGCGCCCCAGCTCGCCGCCCACTGGAGCAAGATCACCTCCAACGCCGCGCTGTTCAAGCGTATCGATGCAGTGATGGCGACCAGGGATCGTCTCGATCTGTCGCCGGAGGAGGCGCGCGTGCTCGAGCGGACGCACCTGTCGTTCGTGCGGGCGGGCGCCGGCCTCGGCAAAACCGGCAAGGCGCGGATGGCCGAGATCGTCAAGCGACTGGCGAGCCTCGGCACGCACTTCAGCCAGAACGTGCTGGCCGACGAGAAGGCCTACGCGCTCGCGCTGAAGCCGGAGGATCTGGCGGGGCTGCCCGATTTCGTGGTGACCACGGCGGCGGCGGCCGCCAAGGAGCGCGGCGCCAAGGCGTCGCATGTGGTGACGCTGTCGCGCTCGCTGATCGAGCCGTTCCTCACCTTCTCGGCGCGCCGTGATCTGAGAGAGGCCGCCTTCAAGGCATGGACCAGCCGCGGGGCCGGCGGGGGCAAGACCGACAATCGCAAGATCGTCGCCGAGACCCTGGCGCTGAGAGCGGAGCGGGCGCGGCTGCTCGGCTACGACAGCTTCGCGGCCTACAAGCTCGACGACAGCATGGCCAAGACGCCGGAGGCGGTGCGCGGGCTGCTCGAGGCGGTGTGGGCGCCGGCCAAGACGAAGGCGCGGCGCGAGCGCGACAAGCTCGCCAAAATGGCGGCTCGCGAAGGCGCCAACCAGCCGATCGCCGCGTGGGATTGGCGCTACTATGCGGAGAAAGTGCGCCGCGCCGAGTTCGATCTCGACGAGGAAGCGACCAAGCCGTACCTGCCGCTCGATGCCGTGATCAAAGCCGCGTTTCACACGGCCGGGGAGCTGTTCGGCCTGACATTCGACGAACTCAACGGGATGCCGGTCTATCATCCGGACGTGCGGGTCTTCGAGGTGAAGGACAAGCGAGGCCGCCACGTCGGCGTCTTCCTCGGCGACTATTTCGCGCGCGGCTCGAAGCGCTCCGGCGCCTGGATGAGCGCATTTCGCTCGCAGGAGCGCCTCGGCGGCGACATCCATCCCGTCATCGTCAATGTGATGAACTTCGCCAAGGGCGCGGACGGCGCACCGGCGCTGCTCTCGTTCGACGATGCGCGCACGCTGTTCCACGAGTTCGGGCACGCCCTGCACGGGCTCCTGTCGGACGTGACCTACCCGTCGCTGTCAGGGACCTCGGTCGCGCGCGATTTCGTCGAGCTGCCGTCCCAGCTCTACGAGCACTGGCTGTCCACGCGCGAGATCCTGCAGCGCTTCGCCCGGCACTACCAGACGGGGAAGCCGATGCCGGCCGAGATGATCGAGAAAATCCGGCGCGCGCGGACCTTCAACCAAGGCTTTGCCACGGTCGAGTACCTGGCTTCCGCCATCGTAGACATCGATCTGCATTCCGCCGATCCGGCCGAGACCGCGGATCCGATGGCCGCCCAAGCCCGGACGCTCGCGCGCATCGGCATGCCGGGCGAGATCGTGATGCGCCACGCCACGCCGCACTTCTCACACGCGTTCTCGGGCGACGGCTACTCGGCCGGCTACTACAGCTACCTGTGGTCGGAGGTGCTCGACGCCGACGCGTTCGCGGCGTTCGAGGAGACCGGCAACGTGTTCGATCCGGGCGTCGCGCGGCGGCTCAAGCGATATGTCTACTCGGCCGGCGGACAGCGCCCGGAGGATCTGGCCTACCGGAAGTTCCGCGGGCGACTGCCGACGGTGGACGGGTTGCTGAAGAAACGCGGGCTCGAGGCGTGAGCGATCACAAATAGAGAAAGACTGCCGCGCAGAGGAACCCGACGATCAGCATCTTGACGTGCCCGAAGCGCCAGGAGAACCAACTGAAGAAGCGGAACGGCAGGTCGCCCCACGGGATCGCGGCAATGGCGGCAACCACGACGCCGGCGCCGAGCCCCAGAGCAAACGACAGGGGATCGAGGCGCGCGTCGGCGGGAATGCCGGGCACGTGGGCGCTAAGGAAATGAGGTGCGCTCCGCCCGACGGCAAAGGCCGCCACCACGGCGAGCGCCGCCAAGCTGATCAATCGAAAGAGTATCCGCATCGCTGCGACCTTCGGCGAACGGGTGGCCTGCGAGAAACACGCGCTTCACCCCCGGACTTGCCACCAGTATGCCTGCCCCGTCCGAAGACATGGTTAAGGCTTTCCCTATCCCACACGACAGCATCGGTGGGGGATTGACAGAGCAAGTCCGCGGGCGCACCCTCAAGAGCACTCCACGAGAGGAGGTCTAAGAAAATGTCACCACCGGACAAGCTTAGGCCGTCCTGAACTGGCTGACCTTCTGTCAGCTTGCGGCGGGATGGCATATTCCGACAATTCGTTATTTGCGCGGTGACTACAGGATTGCTGTGGATTTGCGTTGCGTCGTGCCCGTGCTGCGGAGTTTTGCTTAGGATCTCCTGCCTGGCACCACGATTTACCTGACTGTGACTTTGTGTTCGCCACTGCGAACCAAGACGGACAGGCAGGCCAGCACGCCATCGACAGCAGCCGGGGTGGCACCGAAATCACCTGATCAGATGGGTGGGGCCATCACGGTGACCTTGTCCGGCACGACGAGAGCGAAGGGAGCCATGCCCTCCTCCGTCATTACCCGGCGGCACCGACACTCGTAGCGCCCCTTCAACCGAAGATCGGTCGAGCCCGGCGGAGCCCTCTCCGACCGGGCTCTGGCTTTGGAGTTGGGCGTCGCGCGTTGCCATCACCGCGCCGCAGCCGCGCGCCATGGTGCATTCTTTACGTCGCTCTCCGCGCGTCCTGCGCGGATGTCGAAAGGCAGCCCCCATGCGCCTGGCGCATCTCATGTCCGGCAGCCTCCTCGCCGCCGCTCTCGCCTTGGTCGTTGCGCCGGCGGCCGGAGCCCCGCGCTATCCGTGGACCGCACCCGGGGACACTCGTGCCGACACGCTCGCCCAGCGGGTAGCGCCGCCCGCCGGCTTCGAGCGGGTGACGGCCCTCGACGGGAGCTTCGCGCAGTGGCTGCGCGGGCTGCCCATGAAACCCAGTAATGCCCCCGTGAAGCTCTACACGGGCGTAGACAAGTTCCGGCAAGACGCCCACGTGGCGGTGGTCGAGATCGACACCGGATCGAAGGACCTGCAGCAGTGCGCGGATGCCGTCATGAGGCTGCGAGCCGAATGGCAGCTTGCCACCGGCCGATCGGGAGAGATCGGCTTCAACTACACCGGCGGCGGGCGGGTGTCGTTCGCACGCTGGTCCCGCGGCGAGCGCCCAAGCTCCGACGGCCGGACATGGTTGACGAAGGCCAAGGCCGACAGCAGCTATGCCTCGTTTCGGCGCTACCTGGAGCAGGTGTTCGCCTATGCGGGCACCTATTCGCTCGAGCGCGAGCTGAAGGCGGTGCCGCTCCAGGACATGCAGATCGGCGACGTGTTCATCAAGGGCGGCTTTCCCGGCCATGCCGTGCTCGTGGCGGATCTCGTCGAGAACAAGGTCACCGGAGAGCGCAGGTTCCTGCTGCTTCAGAGCTACATGCCGGCGCAGGACATTCATCTGTTGAAGAACCCTGGCACGGCCGACGGCTCGCCCTGGTACCCGGCGGTGTTTCGCGGCTCCCTCGTCACCCCGGAATGGACGTTTCCGGCGGGCAGCCTGAAGGGCTGGCGCTAGGGTCGGTCCTTACGCAGACGAATGATGCAATGCACGCGGCACACACTTCAGCCGGGTTTTGCCAAAGGGCTGCGCAGCTTGCTGACGAATCGTGCTGGCGCACGCCAGAATGCTGGAATAGTGTTTCGCTGTCCCGAATGGGTGGGGTCGATCGTCAGTCCCAGGGCACGGGCCAGTTCATACCGCCGAAATCAATCCACATCTGGCGCCGCGCCATTAGCACCGGGTCTCAGTACGCCCGAGATGGAGAGCAGCATGACCGAAGGCTGGAAGGTACGACGTGGTTTCCTGACTGGCGCGATTGCGGCGATGGCGCTCGCCGTGGCGCTCGGCTCAACTGGCGCCGACGCGCAAGGCGTCATCAAGATCGCGGCCGGCGCTCCGCTCACTGGAGCCTTGGCCAAGCAGGGCCAGGAAGTGGCCAATGCGGTGAAGCTGGCGGTCGAGGAGTGGAACAAGAAGGGTGGCGTCCTCGGCATGAAGATCGAGGTGGTGGACGCCGATGATCAAGGCAACCCGCAGATCGGCGTCGCCGCGGCCGAGAAGGTGGTGGCTGATGCCGCGATCATGGGCGCGGTGTGGGGCATCACGAGCTCGACCTGCATTCCCGCTTCGGAGATTCTGGAGCGTGCCAACCTGGTGATGATCACGCCGGGCTGCAGCAATCCGAAGGTGACGGATCGCGGGCTCAAAGTCATGCACCGGCTGTGCGCTCGCGACGATTTCCAAGGTCCGGCCGGCATCATCTTCCTGGTCAACGATCTCAAGGCCAAGAAGATCGCGATCTTCGACGACGGCACGACCGGGCCTCGCGGCGCGGCCGACGAAGCCGAGAAGCAGGCCAAGGCGATGGGCGCTACGGCGCTCCGGTTCGTGCTGCGCTCGGGCGACAAGGACTTCCGCGCGGTGCTCGGCACGGTGCCGAAGGATGTCGATGCGATCTACGCCAGCGTATGGGCGCCTGACGCCGCGCTGATGGCCAAGCAGCTTCCCGACGTCGGCCTCAAAGCCAAGATGATCGGTCCGGACGGCCAGTTCGAACCGGTCGACTACATCCAGGCGTCGGCCGGCGGCGCGGAAGGCAACTACGTGACGTTCTTCGTGCCCGACATGAAGAAGATCCCGGCCGCGACCGAGTTCGTGAAGGCGTTCGAGGCCAAGTACGGGCCGCTGAGCTCATATGGTCCGCTCGCTTACGAAGGGACCAACATCCTGCTCGAGGCCATCAAGACGGCCGGCAAGGCCGACCGCGCCGCAGTCCGCGATGCGGTCCGCGCCATCAAGTACAAGGGCATCCTCGGCCTCGACATCGCGTTCGATGCCAAGGGCGACGTCGCCACGCCGCACCTGTCGGTGTATCAGGTGAAGGGAAAGGACTTCGAACTGGTCAAGACGGTCTCGTCGAAGTAAGGGCATCGAGCAATGGCGCTCTTGGAAGCCTCCGGTCTCAAGAAAAGTTTCGGAGGGCTCGAGGCGGTCCAAGGCTTCAACTTCAGCCAGAAGGCGGGGGAGATCGTCAGTCTGATCGGGCCTAACGGTTCGGGCAAGACGACGATCTTCAACGTCATCACGGGCCTCTATCCCGCCACGGCCGGCCGCGTCACCTTCGACGACGGCCGGCATGATCTTCTCGGCCTCAAGCCGCACTCGGTGACCGCCCTCGGGGTTGCCCGCACTTTCCAGAACCAGCGGCTGTTCAACAACATGACGGTGCTGGAGAACGTGCTGGTCGGCCATCACTGCCGGACGCGCGCCGGCATCGCCGGCACGGTGCTCGGCGTGCCGTCGGTGCGCGCGGAGAAAGCGCGCGTCATCGAGGAAACCAAGGAGCTGTTGGCGATCTTCGGCGAGCGGCTGCTGCCGCGCATCGACCGCCTCGCGCATTCCCTGTCCTACGCCAACCGTCGCCGCCTCGAAATCGCGCGCGCACTGGCCACGCAACCGCGGCTGCTGCTCCTCGACGAGCCGGCGGCCGGCATGAACCCGACGGAATCGCGAGAGCTGATGTCGGACATCCTGCGCATTCGCGAGCGCGGCGTCACCATCCTGATGGTCGAGCACGACATGACGGTGGTGCGCGGAATCTCGGACCGGGTCGTCGCACTCGACCACGGCGTCATGATCGCCGAAGGCGATTTCGCTACCGTTCGCCGCCATCCACACGTGATCGAGGCTTATCTCGGACGTCGCGCCGCCAATGCTTAAGCTCGATCAGGTCGTCACCTACTATGGTCCGGTCATGGCGCTCAGGGGCGTCAGCCTCGAGGTCAACGCCGGCGAGATCGTCTGCCTGCTCGGCGGCAACGCCTCCGGCAAATCGACGACGATGAAGACCATCCTCGGCATCGTGCGACCGCATACCGGGTCGGTGACCTTCGAGGGGCAGAGCCTCAAGGGACTGCGCACGGGCGAGATCGTGAGGCGCGGGATCTCGCTGGTGCCGGAGGCGCGGCGCGTGTTTGGCCGCATGACGGTTTGGGAAAACCTGGTCATGGGCTCCTATGTGCGGCGCCACGAGCCCAAGGGCGAGCTCGATGCCGACATGGAGCGCGTCTACACGCTGTTTCCCCGCCTGCGCGAGCGGGCAACCCAATACGCCGGCACGATGTCGGGCGGCGAGCAGCAGATGCTGGCGATCGGGCGGGCGCTGATGGCGCGGCCGCGCCTGCTGCTGATGGACGAGCCGTCGATGGGGCTGTCGCCGGCCTTCGTCGACCAGGTCTTCGACATCATCCAGGAAATCAACCGGCAGGGCACGACGATCCTGGTGGTCGAGCAGAACGCGACGGTGGCGCTGTCGATCGCGCACCGCGGGTACGTCTTGCAGAACGGGCGCGTCGCCGTCGCCGACAGCGCGGCCGCGCTGCTCGATGCCGACGAGGTGCGCCGCGCCTATCTCGGAGAGGAGTGACTAGGTTGGGGGACATTCTCGCCATACTTCCGCAGCAGCTCATGTTCGGGCTGGCGCTCGGAACGGTCTACGGACTGCTCGCACTCGGCTACACGATGGTCTACGGCGTGCTGTTCATGATCAACTTCGCGCACGGCGAGGTGTTCATGATCGGCGCCTACATCGGGTGGGGCATCTTCACCGTGCTGCTCGACCGGGCCGTGGGTGGGCTGCATCCGCTGTGGGTGCTGCCGGTGCTGCTGCTGCCGGCGATGCTGCTTTGCGGCGGGCTCGGCATGGCGCTCGAGCGGTTCGCCTACCGTCCGCTTTATGATCGCGGGGCGACACGGCTCGGGCCGTTGATCAGCGCGGTCGGCGCATCGATCTTCCTGCAAAACGCGGTGATGCTGACGCAGGGCGCGCGGATGAAGGTCTACATGACCAACTCGCTGTTTCCGCGCACGTGGCGGTTCAGCATCTTCGGCGTGAGCGTCTCGGCGCTGATGATCGTGATGATCGTGACGGCGGCGGTGCTGATGTGGGCGCTGGTCGTCTTCGTGCAGCGGAGCTCTCTCGGCCGCGCGATCCGGGCGGTGTCGGAAGATCGCGAGATGGCGAGCGTCATGGGCGTCGACGTCGGCCGCGTGGTGGGCATGACCTTCTTCCTTGGCTCGGCGCTGGCGGGAGCGGCGGGGGTGCTGATCGGGCTCTACTACACGCAGATCGATTTCGTGATGGGCTATTCGGCTGGGCTCAAGGCGTTCACGGCCGCCGTGCTCGGGGGCATCGGGAACATCAAGGGGGCGATGCTCGGCGGGCTGGCGCTCGGGCTGATCGAGAGCGTGGCCGTCACGTTCATCAATCCCGCATTCAAGGACGTGGTGGCGTTCGCGGTGCTGATCCTGGTGCTGCTGTTCAGGCCCGAAGGGTTGCTCGGCGAGAACCTGGCCGACTGGAAGAAAGTGTGATGAGCGAGCGGTTGCAACGATATTTGCCCGTTCTGCTCTTCGCGGGCGCGGTGGTGGCGCCGCTGGTGGCGCCGAACGACTACGTCATCGGTGTGATGGCGCGCATCTGCCTCTATGCGATGCTGGCGCTCGGGCTCAATGTCGTGGTCGGCTTCGCGGGGCTGCTCGACATCGGCTACGTTGCCTTCTTCGGGATCGGGTCGTACGTCTATGCGTTCCTGGCCTCGCCGCATTTCGGCATCCACCTGCCATTCATCCCGGTGATGGCGATCGTGACGGTGGTGGCGGCGATCTCAGGGATTCTGATCGGGGCGCCGACGCTGCGGCTGCGCGGCGACTATCTGGCCATCGTGACGCTCGGGTTCGGCGAGATCACCTATATCTGCCTCGTCAACCTCGACCGGCCGATCAACATCACCGGCGGCCCCAGCGGCCTCATCTCGATCGATCCGCCGGCGTTCTTCGGCTATGTGATCGACCGCAACATTCAATACTACTACCTGTTCCTGGCGACGCTGGCGTTCGTGCTGTTCACGTCGATCCGATTGCGGGATTCCCGTATCGGCTGGGCTTGGCAGGCGATCCGCGAAGACGAGATCGCGGCCGGCGCGATGGGCATCAACACGACCGTCTCGAAGCTGCAGGCGTTCGCCATCGGGGCCACGTTCGCAGGGTTCGCCGGCGGGTTGCTAGCGTCCTGGCAACGCTCGGTCTTCCCGGACAACTTCCTGTTCCAGGAATCGATCAACATTCTCGTCATGGTCATCCTCGGCGGCATGGGAAACGTGATCGGCGTGATCCTCGGCGCCGCGATCGTGGTGGCGCTGCCCGAGATCTTCCGCGATCTGGCGCTCTATCGCCTGCTGGCGTTCGGGCTCTTGCTGATGGTGCTGATGATCGTTCGTCCACAGGGGCTCATGCCGGCACGGACGGCCGGCGGTGGGCGCGACGCGGACGCTCCCAATCCCAAGGGGGCATCGCCGCCGGTTCAAGCTCCCGGCCAGTAGCGGGCCTGTCCGAGGGGCGCGGCGGCGGACGGCCACTGTGTCCGTTCGGCATCGCTAGCCGGCGGGGATTGATCCGACGTTCTTCCCTCGCCACAAAGCGGCCCTAAAACAGAGGCGACCGGATTGAAGCGCGCTGTGGCGGCGCCACCGGCACCGCACGCGCGTCGACAGGGGGAGAACCACACATGCTGCGCTGGATCGGGCTCACTCTCGTGGCCATTCTGGTCCTGCTCGCAACGATCACGGTGCTTCGCCCGAAGGTGGGGCGCGCCGCTCTGGGCCTCGATCCGGCGCCGACCGAATCCTGCATGGCTTCCGTCCTGCCGTCCTATCCGCTCGACAGCTTCAATCCCCGCATCGTCGCCAACGACTATCTGGGCTACGCGGTTGCGACGCTGAATGTCTACGACGACGGCGCACCGAACGGGTTCACCTTCGACAAGCACAGTCCCGAATGGCGGATGGCGAGCCACGTGGTCGCGCCGGGGGGCGGGCTGGCGTTCGACGTCTACCACAAGGACGAGCCGGGGCTGTTCACCGTCCTGACCGTCTTTCGCGGCACGGATCAGCTCGACAAGCTCGATTGGCTGGCGAACCTCTCGTGGTTCGTGCAATGGCTACCGATCGCGACGCAGTATGACACCTCGCGCGAGGTTTTTCGCGACATCCGCAAGCAGGCCTTCCAGATCGCGGGCGGCAAGAAGGTCGCGTTCATCGCAGCGGGCCATTCGCTCGGGGGCGGGATCGCGCAGCACATCAGCTACGCCTTCCCGTGCGTGTCGGCGGCGGTGTTCAACGCGTCGTTCGTGACCAACGTCTTCCGGCTGGCGGAGCCCTATCCCGCCCAGGTCATCAACGTCTTCGAGAAGAACGACGAGCTCACCCGCCTCGGCCAGGCGCTCCACGTCAAGCCCGACGGGGCAACCTCGCTCAGCTATCCCGTCGAGGTGATCCGCGAGAACGTGTTCCAGCACTCGATGACGGCGATGGCCCTCGGCCTCGCCCGCCAGGTGGTGTACTGCCAGATCCGGCCGGCGCGCTGCCCGATCCCGGAGAGCGACCAGCGCGCGCGGCGTCTCTATTGCGAGAGCTTCGGCAAGGGCCGCGATGCCTGTCGCAACTTCAAGGTGGCGGCGGCGCCGATCAAGGACTAGCCGCGCGCCGCAGCGGCAAGCGCCTGCGGCAACGCCTCGGCCAGCACGGCGAGGTCATCGGCGCGGCCGGCGCTCACCCGGATACACCGGTCCAGCGGCGCCACGCCCGGCATGCGCACGAAGACGTCGCGGGCGACGAGCTCGCCCAAGACGCGCTTGGCGTAGGCCCCATCCCTGCCGCAGTCGATGGTGACGAAGTTGGTGGCGGAGGGGAGCGCCGCGAGGCCGTTGTCGGCGGCAATTCCCGCAATGCGGCGGCGAGCCTCGGCAATCCGGCCCACCGTCTCGACCAGATAGGCTTGATCGGCGAGCGCGGCCAACGCGCCGACCTGCGCCACGCGGTTGACGCCGAAATGATTGCGGATCTTGTCGAAGCTGCGCACGACGCCGGCCTCGCCGATGGCGTAGCCGACGCGGAGCCCCGCCAGGCCGTAGGCCTTGGAGAAGGTGCGCAGGCGCAGGACGGCGGGGTTGGTCACGTCCAATGGCGGCAACGTGCCGGCCGGGGCGGTGTCGGAATAGGCTTCGTCGAGCAGGAGCAGCGCCCCCGCGGGCACGCCGGCGATCAGGCGCGCGACGTCGGCGTCGGGCCACCACGAGCCCATCGGATTGTCCGGGTTGGCGAAGTAGATGAGACGGGCGTCCTCGCGGCGGGCCGCTTCGAGGAGCGCCGCCGGGTCCTCGCGATCGCCGTCGTAGGGCACGCGGACCAGACGCCCGCCAAAGCCCGCCACGTGAAAGTTGAACGTCGGATAGGCGCCGAGCGAGGTGACGACCACGGAGCCTGGATCGACGGTCAGCCGCACGCTATAGCCGAGCAGAGCATCGATCCCCTCGCCGACGACGATGTTCTCGGCGCCGACGCCGTGAAACGCCGCGAGCGCCACTTTCAGATCGTGGTTCTCGGGATCGCAGTACATCCAGCCCAGCGGCGCGGCGACAGCCATCGCAGCCGCGGCCTTGGGTGACGGCCCGAACACGCTCTCGTTGGCCCCGATGCGGGCGCGAAACTTGCGACCGCGGGCGCGCTCCTGCGTCTCCGGGCCGACGAACGGCACGGTGGCCGGCAGGTCGACCGTCAGGGCGGAGTAGCGCGGGCCGGTTGGCGATTGGGACACGGTGTTGTGCCTCCTCCAGGTGCGGGCGGTGGCGGTTGATCGGCCGGTCACTCAACGGCGGGCGGGGTCCCCTGTCAACACCACCGCCGGCGGTGCCTACAGCAGGCCCAGCTCGGCGAGCTCCTTGCGCATGGCCGGGGGCAGATCGGCAAGGCCGCCCGCTCTCCCACCCTTGAGGTCGGGCGGCGCGTCGTCGGCGGTCAGATAGCGCCAGCCCTGAAAAGCGCGGCGGGGCACGGGACGGACCGGCACAAGCTCCTTCTTGAGCATCAGCAGGCAGCACGGCGTGCCGTCGGGCCTGTTTCCTTCGCGCAGATCGAAGAGCGGCTGGCGAACCTGCACGATGCCCTTGATCACCCAGTAGAGGGAGCCGCCATCGAGCAACTGCTCGCGGCGTTTCGGCATCTGGAAGGTGCGGTGAAACAACTCCGGCTTCTCGCCAGCCTTCTTCATGTCGCGCAGGCGCTCAGCCTGCCAGGACGCGAGATCCTCGATCGACTCGCAACCAACGCAGAGCTTGATGAGGTGCAGCGTCATCCGCCCTGCTCCTCGGCGAGCGCGACAACGATCGCCCCCTGCGCCACCTGCTGGCCTTCACGGACGGAGACCTTCGCCACGGTTCCCGCACGCGGGGCGTGCAGAACGTGCTCCATTTTCATGGCCTCGACCACGGCGACACGACCGCCTTTCTCCACCGTATCGCCCTGCGCGACGAACACCTTGGCGACGCGACCGTTGATCGGAGCACGGACGGCACTGCCGGCCGCGCCTTCGATGGCATTGATGTCGTAGACCGGGCGGCCGAGCGCAATGTGCACGAGCTCCGCGACGGCGTAGAGGCTGCTGCCGTCGGCATGGGTCTTCACCGGGCCGCCGGCGCGGGTAATGGCGGCGCTTCGTGCGGCCGTCGCCGTGACGCGGCCCGTGCCGGGGCTCCAGGCCACATCGAAGTCCTGTTGGGCACCGTCGACGACCACGGGCAGGCGCACGCGGCGCTCGCCGCCGAGTTGGAACGCATCCGTGGCGCCCCATGGCGAGGGTGCGGGTCCGCTGCGCGATGGCAGCCTGCCGCCGGCCATCTGTGCGACGGCGCCCGCAACGGCAGCGGCGAGATCCGGCCGGGCGGTCAACGCCGCGAGCTCGCGGCCGATAAGGCCGGTGTCCATCTTGCCGCTGCTGACCGTCGGGTTGCGCAGCAGGTTGCGCAGGAAAGCGGCATTGGTGGCAAGACCCGCAACGAAGGTGCTCTCGAGCGCGGCGACGAGACGAGCCAGCGCTTCCCTGCGATCGGCGCCGTGGACAATGATCTTTCCAATCATGGAATCGTAGAACGGCGACACCGAGGAGCCGCTCTCGACGCCGAAATCGCAGCGCACGCCATCGCCGGACGGCAGCTCGAGGCGGGCAATGCGGCCAATCGACGGGAGGAACCCCTGTGACGGGTCCTCGGCGCACAGCCGCGCCTCGATGGCATGGCCGTTCAAGCGAATGTCGCCTTGCTTGGCCGGCAGCCTTTCGCCAGAGGCGATGCGAAGCTGCCATTCCACGAGATCGAGTCCGGTGATGGCCTCGGTGACCGGATGCTCGACCTGCAGCCTGGTATTCATCTCGATGAAGTACCAGGGCGCCGTGGCCGCGAGCACGCCCCCCTCGATGAGGAACTCGACCGTGCCGGCACCTTCGTAGCCCACGGCCTTGGCCAGCTTGACCGCGGCCGCGGTGATGTTCTCCCGCAGCTCCGGGGACATGTCCGGCGCAGGCGCTTCCTCGATCACCTTTTGGTTGCGCCGCTGGAGGGAGCAGTCGCGCTCGAACAGATGGACGACGTTGCCATGACTGTCGCCGAACACCTGCACCTCGATGTGGCGGGGCGCGACGACCAACTTCTCGATCAGCACGCGCGGGTCGCCGAAGGCGCTTTCGGCCTCGCGCTGCGCGCTCTCGAGCTGGGCATCGAAATCCTTCGCACGCTCGACGAGGCGCATGCCGCGTCCACCGCCGCCGGCGACGGCCTTGATCATCACCGGATAGCCGACCTGGCGCGCGGCATCGGCCAGTGTCGCGGGGTCCTGCCCGTCGCCTTGGTAGCCGGGGACAACCGGGACCTTGGCCTTGATGGCGATGGCCTTGGCCGCCGATTTTCCGCCCAGGGCCCGCATGGCCGAGGCCGACGGGCCGATGAACTTCATTCCGGCCTTGGTCACGGCGTCGGCAAAATCGGCATTCTCGGAGAGGAAGCCGTAGCCCGGATGGATGGCGTCGGCGCCGGTGCGGCGGGCGGCCTCGATGATCTTGTCGGCGCGCAGATAGCTCTCGGTGGCCGGACCCGGTCCGATCGGCACCATCTCGTCGGCGGCCCGGGCATAGGGCGCGGCAAGGTCGGGCTCCGCGGCGACGGCGACGGTTGCAATCCCGAGCCTGCGGGCCGTGCGGATGATGCGCAGCGCGATCTCACCGCGATTGGCGATCAGAACCTTCTTCAGCATGGGATCGCTTATCTCCCGAGCGCGGCCCCCTCGCAATGGCTCCGTCCACAGCCAAACCCGAGGCGGGCCTCATTTCGTCGTGCAGAACCCATGATATTGCGCAACGACCGGCTCGCCAAAGATCCCCAGGTGCCGCGAATGGACGGCCGGATAGGCCTTCCGGCGTGGATCAAGGTCGTAGACGGTGGTGATGTTCAAGAACCCCTCGTTGACCACTTCCAGGAAGTGGTTGGCGTTGAGGGCGCGGATGACGCGCAGCGGACCGCTGCCCTTGCCGGTCACAAGGGCGGCCTTCTGCCCTTCAAGATCGATCTCGGCGATGTCGAAGCTCAGCGGCTTGACGGGCGAGGAGCGGAAGACGCTCTTGGAATAGGCGATGGTCGATCCCGTCTTGAACGCACAGGCCAGCGACTTCGGCATGTCCTGCGCGCGAACCGGAGCCGCGGCGGCGGCGAGGACAACGGCAGCGGCGGCGGCGAGGGCGATGCAGCGGTGGGGCATGTAACTTTGAACCTGATGACTGGCTGCGGAGATGCAGCACCGAGCGATGGGAGGACGCGGGGCCGGCACCCTACATCCGGAAGACGCCGAACCTCATCTGCGGAATTGGCGCATTGAGCGCGGCCGACAGCGCCAAACCCACGACGCGGCGGGTTTCCTGGGGTGCAATGATGCCGTCGTCCCACAGGCGCGCCGTGGCATAGTAGGGGTGGCCTTCGCGCTCGTATTGATCGAGCACCGGCTGCTTGAAGGCGGCCTCCTCCTGGGCCGACCAGGTCTTGCCGTCCGCTTCGAGATTTTCGCGGCGAACGGTGGCGAGGACGCCGGCGGCTTGCGCCCCGCCCATCACGGAAATGCGGGCGTTGGGCCAGGTGAAGAGGAATCGGGCGCCGTAGGCGCGGCCGCACATCGCGTAGTTGCCGGCGCCATACGAGCCGCCGATGATGACCGTGACCTTGGGCACCTGGGCCGTCGCGACCGCAGTCACCATCTTGGCACCGTCCTTGGCGATGCCGCCGGCCTCGGCCTGCCGCCCGACCATGAAACCGGTGATGTTCTGGAGAAACAGGAGCGGAATGCGGCGCTGGCCGGCCAGCTCGATGAAGTGGGCCGCCTTCTGCGCACTCTCCGAATAGAGGATGCCGTTGTTGGCGAGGATGGCGACGGGAATGCCCTCGATGTGGGCGAAGCCGGTGACGAGCGTGGTGCCGTAGAGGGCCTTGAACTCGTCGAACTCGGAGGCGTCGACGAGGCGAGCGATGACCTCGCGGGCGTCGTACTGGGTCATCAAGGACGCCGGCACGACGCCGTCGATCTCGGCCGGGTCGTAGGCCGGCGGCCGCGGCTCGCGCAGGGCGATGTCGACCGATTTGACGGTGTTGAGGTTGGCGACGATCCCTCTCGCGATGTCGAGGGCGTGGTGGTCGTTGAGCGCGTAATGATCGGCAACGCCGGACAGGCGGGTGTGCACGTCGGCGCCACCCAGGTCCTCGGCCGAGACGGTTTCTCCGGTTGCCGCCTTCACCAGCGGCGGTCCGCCCAGAAAGATGGTGCCCTGGCGGCGCACGATGATCGATTCATCCGACATCGCGGGCACGTAGGCGCCGCCCGCCGTGCAGCTCCCGAGCACGGCCGCGATCTGCGGGATCCCTTCCGACGACATGCGTGCCTGATTGAAGAAGATGCGACCGAAGTGCTCCCTGTCGGGGAAGACTTCCGTCTGGTGGGGCAGGTTGGCGCCGCCCGAGTCGACCAGATAGACGCAGGGGAGCCGGTTCTCGCGGGCGATCTCCTGGGCGCGGATGTGCTTCTTGACGGTCATCGGGTAGTAGGTGCCGCCCTTGATGGTCGCATCGTTGGCGACAATCATGCACTCGCGACCGGCGACGCGACCGATGCCGGTGATGATGCCGGCGCCGTGGATGTCGCCGGTGTAGAGACCGTTGGCGGCGAGTTGCGACAGCTCGAGAAAGGGCGACCCCGGATCGATGAGACGCACGACCCGCTCGCGCGGCAGCAGCTTGCCGCGCGCGACGTGCCGCTGGCGCAGCTTCTCCGGCCCGCCGACCGCCGCCTCCGCCCGGCGCTCGGCGAGGTCGGCTACGAGCGCGCGCATGGCCTGGGCGTTGGCGCGGAACTCGTCGGAGCTAGGGCTGGCTTCAGAAGCGATCTTGGGCATGCTTCCCCCGGGGCTTTGGCCCACCTAAACAGCCCGATCCGTGCACGGCAAGCACTTGGGGGCCGGTTAACCGAACCGGTCCAGCACCGCGGGCCCGGCCACTAGCGCTTTTGCTCGACGGATTCGACGGCGCCGCCAGCCTGCTTCCATCCACCGAAGCCGCCGAGCATGTGAGCCACCGGCTTCAGGCCCATGTCCTGGGCGGTCTTGGCGGCCAGAGCCGAACGCATACCCCCGGCGCAGAAGAACACGAACGTCTTGTCCTCGGCGAAGATGGGTTTGTGGTAGGGGCTTGCCGGGTCGATCCAGAACTCGAGCATGCCACGCGTGCAATGGAAGGCGCCGGGGATGCGACCGTCCCGCTCGAGCTCGCGGGGATCGCGGATGTCGACGAACACGACGTCGGGACGTCCGTAGAGTTTCTTGGCCTCCTCGACGGTGTGCTCCGCGATCTCGCTCTTGGCGGCATCGACAAGCGCTCTGTAGCCCTTTGTGATGGTCTGTGGCATCGGCGCCTCCTTCGGGTCTGCAGCTTTTCCATCAATGAGATAGCCGAGCGGCCCCGACACCTGCAAGACCACGTTGGCCGCCCAACATTCGCCCCGTTCGATGCTTTCTGTGGCGGCCATGACCCGAACCTGCCGAATGCTGCCCGCCCTTCTTCTCGTCCTCGCGCCCGTGACCTGGGGCACCGGCGCACTGGCGAAGGAGCTAACGAAAAAGCCGTCCGGTGCACCGGTCGACTACAGCAGCACCACCTATGTGATGAGCCCGGAGGAGCTCGCGCTCGACTGCCGCAAGCTGACCGGGCGCATGCAGGTGCGCATCCTGCAGATCCGCAGCTATCCGGAACGCAGGAAGACCTCCGATATTTCGCACGCAGCCCAGCAGGCGGCGGTGCCGATCTTCGGCGGCACGCTGCGCAGCTCCAATCCAGACGCCGACTATCAGCGCGACCGCTCGATGCTGGAGGCCTACAACAAGCAGCTCGCGGCGAAGAACTGCCGGACGTTCGACCTCGAGGCCGAGCTGAAGCCAAAGGATGTCCGGGATACGCCGACGCCGCAGCCCAACAAGAAATAGGCGCGGGGCTTTCTAGGGCCCTTGCTTGGTCGTGCTTCTTATCGGAAAACCGCGCCACACTTCTCCAGAAGCACTCTAGGCCATCCGCTCGACGGCCACCGCAGTGGCTTCGCCGCCGCCGATGCAGAGCGAGGCGACGCCTTTCGTCTGGCCGTACTTCTCCATGGCGGAGAGCAGCGTCACGATGATGCGCGCGCCCGATGCCCCGACGGGATGGCCCAGCGCGCAGGCGCCGCCATGGACGTTGACCTTGTCGTGCGGCAGGGAGAGGTCGCGCATGGCGGCCATGGCGACAACCGCGAACGCCTCGTTGATCTCGTAGAGGCCGACGTCCTTCGGCGACCAGCCGGTGGCCTCGAACAGCTTCTTCATGGCGCCGATCGGGGCGGTGGTGAACCAGGCCGGGGCCTGGGCATGGGTGGCCACCCCGACGATCCGGGCCAGCGGCGCGAGCTTGCGGCGCTTGGCCTCGCTCGCGCGCATCAGGACGAGGGCGGCGGCGCCATCCGAGATCGAGCTGGAATTGGCGGGGGTCACGGTGCCGCCCTCGCGGAAGGCCGGCTTGAGGGTCGGAATCTTGGCGATGTCGGCGGTGAACGGCTGCTCGTCGCGAGCGACCTCCACCGTACCCTTGCGCGACTTCACCGCGACGGGCGCCATCTCCTCGGCGAACGAACCGTTTTCGTTGGCCGCCTTGGAGCGCTTCAGGCTCTCGATGGCGAAAGCGTCCTGGGCCTCGCGGGTGAACTGATAGTGCTGGGCGGTGTCTTCCGCGTAGGTGCCCATCAACCGGCCGCGGTCATAGGCGTCCTCCAGGCCATCGATGAACATGTGATCGTAGACCTGAGTGTGCCCGATGCGCTGGCCGGACCGCATCTTGGGCAGGATGAACGGGGCATTGGTCATGCTTTCCATGCCGCCGGCGACGATGACGTCCTTGGGGCGGGCATGGAGGGCGTCGAACGCCATCATCACCGTCTTCATGCCCGAGCCGCACATCTTGTTCACCGTGGTGCAGGGCACATGGTCGGGCAGGCCGGCGCCGCGCGAAGCCTGGCGGGCGGGCGCCTGACCGATGCCGGCCGGCAGCACGACGCCCATCAGCACCTCGGAAACCTCGTCCGGCTTGACCGCGGCGCGCTCAACCGCGGCCTTGATCGCGGTGGCGCCGAGGTCGGGCGCCGGCATCGATGCAAACGTGCCTTGAAATCCGCCGATCGGCGTGCGGGCACCGGACGCGATGACGACGGGGTCCTCGGCGGAACGGGTCATGGCGATCTCCTTGCAAGGCGCCGGGTGAGGCGCTGAACCTTGATGGCATCTTCACCAATGCAACACGGAACGCAAGCCGGCTAGCGCCCAGAGCCTTCCATCCGAGGCCCGACAAATGGCTCGGGCGGACCATTTGCGGGTTGCCGTTGCCTGCACCCTCGACTATTGCCAGACTGGCGGGGGGATTGGGGAAGCCGAGAGATGCCGGGTCGCGCGCTCGCAACCATCGCTTTGCTCGCTGCGCTCGCTGCTGCGGGCAGCGCCGTGGCCGGTCGCTTCGACTTCAAGGTCATCGGCGTGAAGGCGGGAGACACGCTCAACATTCGCGAGCGGGTCGACGACCCGAACCGCATCAGCGGGACGCCGATCCGCGGCCGCATCCCGGCCGGGGCCAACGGGGTTGCCGGAACCGGTGCCACTATGCAGGTCGGCTCCTCGCGGTGGTACGAGGTCTCTTACGGCGGCACGCGGGGGTGGGTGAACGGTCGCTTCCTCGCGCCGACCAACAAGAAGATCGACCGCGAGCTGCAATCCGCGCTGTTCTGCTCGGGCACGGAGCCGTTCTGGTCGGTCAAGATCGGGGAAAGCGAAGCGGAGCTGACCGAGCCCGCAGCACCGCCCAAACGCTACAGCGTCGCCGCGCGCGAACCACTGGACGGACGCAAGGACGCGCTCGCGGTTCGGCTCGTGAGCGACTCGGCGCCTGAGATCAGCGCGCTCATCCAGCATAAGGAATGGTGCAGCGACGGCATGTCCGATCTGCAGTACGGGTTCGAGGCGCAGGTGCTCGGCCTCGACGACCACGCCAAGCCGCGGCGCGGCTGCTGCAGCCTGCTGCGGTGAGCCGGACGGCTCACCCTTCTCGATTTGCCCTTCGGCTCAGGCCGTCTTCTCGAACAGCTCGCGCCCGATCAGCATCCGGCGGATCTCGCTGGTGCCGGCGCCGATCTCATACAATTTCGCATCACGGAGCAGGCGGCCGGTCGGGTAGTCGTTGATGTAGCCGTTGCCGCCGAGGAGCTGGATCGCATCGAGCGCGAGCTGGGTCGCCTTCTCGCCGGCATAGAGGATGGCACCGGCCGCGTCCTCGCGGCTGGTCTCGCCGCGATCGCATGCCTTGGCCACCGCGTAGACGTAGGCCTTGCAGGCATTCATCGTGACGTACATGTCGGCGATCTTGCCCTGCACGAGCTGGAACTGACCAATCGGCTGACCAAACTGCTTGCGCTCGTGCACGTAGGGGATGACCACATCCATCGCCGCCTGCATGATGCCGAGGGGTCCCGCGGCAAGGACGGCCCGCTCATAGTCGAGCCCGCTCATCAGGACGTTGACACCCTTGCCGAGGCCGCCGAGGACGTTCTCCTCGGGCACCTCGCAATCCTCGAAGACGAGCTCGCCGGTGTTGGAGCCGCGCATGCCGAGCTTGTCGAGCTTCTGGGCGACGCGGAAGCCTTTGAACCCCTTCTCGACAATGAACGCAGTGATGCCGCGCGGGCCGGCCTCCGGGTCGGTCTTGGCGTAGACGATGATGACATCGCCGCCCGGCCCGTTGGTGATCCACATCTTGGTGCCGTTGAGCACCCAGCGGCTGCCCTTCTTCTCCGCGCGCAGCTTCATGGAGACGACGTCGGACCCGGCACCGGGCTCCGACATGGCCAGCCCGCCGACGTGCTCACCGGAGACGAGCTTGGGCAGATAGCGCTTCTTCTGTGCGTCCGAGCCGTTGCGGCGAAGTTGATTGACGCACAGATTGGAGTGAGCGCCATAGGACAGGCCGACGGCGGCGGAGCCACGGGAGACCTCCTCCATGGCGACGACATGCTCGAGGTAGCCGAGGCCGGCGCCGCCATATTCCTCCTCGACCGTGATGCCATGGAGGCCCAGCGCGCCCATCTTCGGCCAGAGGTGCCGGGGGAACTCGTCGGTGCGATCGATCTCCGCGGCAATCGGAGCGATCTCGTCTGCGCTGAACGAGCGCACGGTGTCTCGAAGCTGGTCGGCCACCTCACCGAGGTCGAAATTGAACGCCGGGATAGCATTGGGGATGGACATGGACGTTCCCACCGGTTGAATCGAGCGCTTCCTGGCCTACCGTTATAGGAAAACCACACACCCTTGTCAGGACGCACGGCGATGGCCGACGAGACCAGCGCGATCAAACCCGCTCCACCCAGCCGCATCCCGTGGCCGCCCATTCTGCTGGTGGCCACCTTGGCGGGCGCTTGGCTCGGCAACCGCCTCGTCCCGCTCGGCTGGCCGGGGCTTGACGATCCCCTCGCCCGGCTCGTCGGCTATGTCATCGGTCTCGCCGGGGTGGCGCTGCTGGCGTGGGCGCTGATTACGCTGAAGCGGTCGGATACGACCTTCCTGCCGGATGTCGCCGCGACGCGGCTTGTCACGCACGGTCCATTTCGCCGCTGGCGCAACCCGATGTACCTCGGCAACGCGCTGATCCTGCTCGGCCTCGCCGAGATCACCAAAGTCATCTGGCTGGTCGTGCTGACGCCCGTTTTCGTCATCCTGGTCACCTGGCTGGCGATCCTGCCGGAGGAGCGCCACCTGGAGGAGCGCTTCGGCGACGCCTACCGCGAGTACAAGGAGCGGAGCCGGCGCTGGATCTGAGGCGCTCTCGTCAATCATCCACCCCCTCGAGGCAGATCATCGAAAGAAGCGCCGTTGCAACGTGGGCCGCGCGGCCGTCCTTCTCGCCGTAGACATCCGCGCGGCAGACGGTCAGCGTCTTGCCGGGCTTGATCACGCGGCCGCGCGCGACCAGGCGATCGCCTGCGGCCGGCCGCAGCAGATTGATTTTCAGCTCGGTGGTGAGGATGCCAGTGCCCGGCGGATATAGGGTCAGGGCGGCGTAGCCGGCGGCGGTATCGGCGATCGTGGTGGTTGTGCCGGCATGAAAATAGCCGTGCTGCTGCGTCAGGTCCGGTCGGAAGGGAAGGGCCAGATCAACCTCGCCGGGAGCGATATGAACCAGGGAGACCCCGAGCGTCACCATGAAGCGCTGGCGCTCGAAACTGGCGCGCACGCGGGCTTCGAACTGCGGATCGGGGGCCTTGAACTCTCCCATGACAATCTCCCTTGTGATCCAAGCCTCTACCTTGGCAGATCATGACATATTGCGCCGGCAGATCATTGATTTGCCAGAATGCTTGCCCATTTCTTGACCACGATGGAGGTGCGGGGCATGCAGATCACCCTTCGGGCGTCATTGGCTGCGCTGGCGCTGGTCGCAAGCGCCGCTTGGCTGTGTCCGCAGCCAGCCTCGGCTCAAGCCAGCTCACGCGATGGCATCGCCGATCTGATCGGACGCGAGGGCGCGACCAAGTCCGAGAAGGACGCCCGCGAGGGCGACGCTACCTACGAGCAGGCCCGCCGGCTGATGCAAGCGATCGACGCGGTGCTGCAGGATGCGGCACGGAACCGCGGCGAGGCCAAAAAGCTACCGTCCAAGGACGACTATCTTGTCACGCCCATCTGGACGGAGACGAAGGAAGATCGCGAGAAAAAAATCCGCGAGCTGCTCGATGCGGCGCTCGGCATCGTGACCGACGTGCCGGTGGTCGATGTCCAGCGCAAGGTCGAGCTCCTGCGCAAGAACATCCGGGAGATCGAGGACCGGATCGTCAAGCTTCGCGAAAAGCAGCTCACCGCCCCCAAGGACGCGATGCTGCCAGGCATTCTGGCGGATACCGTGGACAGCCTCGGCCGGGACATCGACGACGCTAAGAAGCGCATCGAAGGGAACCGGGCGGATATCGGCGCGGCCAAGGGTGAGATCGGCAAGGCGCTCGCCAAATCCGGCGTCGAGCTGTCGTCCGATCAGCTCGACCTGCTGCTCGACAGCGTGCTGTCAGGAGATCTCGTGCGCCTGGTGGCCGTGTTCAATTCGGCCAAGCTCGTCGACAGCCAACTCGCCAAGTTGATGAGCGTCGCGGGCGACAACATGAATGCGGCACGCAGGTACTTCGCGATGCATGCGGCTCTGTTTGCCATGCTCGTGCATTCGCAGGATTCTCTGATCGCCAAGATCGACACGAACTACCTGCCCAAACTCGATGCGATCGCCAAGGACGTCGATGCCGCGCGCAAGCGGACGGGGGAGCTTCTCAAGGCCGAAAACCGTCCCGATCAGCGGCGGGCGCTGGAGGCCAACCGGGAGAGCCAGCGGCTCGCCGAAGAGGCGGCGAAAGGCTACCGGCGGTACCTGCTGCAGCAGCGCGAGCAGGTCGCGGCGGCGCGCAAGCGGGCGGCGCACGATCTCAAGATCGCCGACAACACCTACGAGACGGTGGAAGCCAGCTTCCAGCTCCGCACGCTGATGCGCGACAGCCTGTCGTCGTTCGAGGCGATCCAGAAGCTGGAGGCCCCGACGTTCGAGCAGATCTTCAAGAACGAGGAGCTGCGCCGCGAGTTCGAGAGCCTCACACGCAAGCTCGACGGGCCGTCGTCCTGACCGACGCGCCCGGTTGCGACGATGGCCGGCGGCTGGGGGTGGTCAGCGCCGGTACTGCAAGAACGGCGATTTGGTCGCCATCTGGTCGTAGAGACCCCGCGCGCGATAGTTGAACTCCTGCGTCGCCCAGTAGGTCCGGGTGCATTTGCGGGCGTCGGCCTCGCGGTAGACGGCCTCGATCAGCGCCCGGCCCACGCCCTTGGCGCGCAGGGTCGGATCGACGAAGAGATCCTCGAGGTAGCAGTACCAGGTCGCGCTCCAGGTCGACCTATGGAACAGCACGTGGGCCAGACCGATCGGCATGTCGCGTTCGTCGACGGCCACCAACCCGATGTGAAAGCCTTCGGCCCCCGACAGCAGGCGGCGCCACGTCTCCTCGATCACCTCGTCGGCGACTGACGCCTTGTAGAACGCGATGTAGCTCTGAAACAGCGAGCGCCACACCGCCTTGTCGCGCTCGGCGAGTGGGCGGACGCGGGCGGCCGGTGCGGCGTGCTTATTCTCCGACATGCGTTCTTCTCCCAAACCTGCCTGTTGGGCTGCAGGCTGCCACATCCCGCTCAAAGCAGCCACAGGGACGCAAGCCCCAGGAACGCGAAGAACCCCACGACGTCGGTGACCATCGTCACAAAGACACCCGACGCGGGTGCCGGATCGAGCTCGAAATGATCGAGGGTCAGCGGGATCAGGATGCCGGCCAGGGCGGCGGCCAGAAAGTTGACGATCATGGCGGAGCCGATCACGAGGCCCAGTTTTCCCGAGCCGAACCAGAGGAAAACTACGGTCGCAATGATGGTCGACATGACGAACCCGTTGGCCAGCCCAACCATCGCTTCGCGGGTGATGGCGCGGGGCGCATTGACCCGGGCCAGGCGTCGCGTCGCCAGCGCGCGCACGGTCACGGTCATCGTCTGGGTTCCGGCATTGCCGCCGATCGAGGCGACGATCGGCATCAGCACGGCCAACGCCACCATCTGGGCAATGCTCGCGTCGAACTGCTTGATCACCGATGACGACAGAAGTGCGGTTCCGAGGTTGACGACAAGCCAGGGAATGCGGCTGCGCACCGTATCGCGAACGGTGTCGCCGACGGATTCGTCGCCGACACCCGCGAGCGCCTTGATGTCCGCCTCGGCCTCTTCCTGAATAACCTCGACCACGTCGTCGACCGTGATCACGCCGACGAGGCGGCCATCATCATCAACGACGGGAACCGACATCAGATCGTAGCGCTGGAAGCGAGCGGCCACGTCCTGCTGGTCCTCGGTGGCGGGGACCACTTCGCGATCGGTCTGCATGATGTCGGCGACCGGCACCACCCGATTGGTCCGCAGCAGGCGCGACAGATCGATGGAGCCCAGAACCTTGTAGCCCGGGTCGATCACGATGATCTCGGAGAAGGTGTCGGGAAGGTCCGGAGTATCGCGGGCGTAGTCGATCACCTGGCCGACCGTCCAAAACTGAGGGACCGCGACAAAGTCGGTCTGCATCAAGCGGCCGGCCGTGTCCTCGGGATAGTCGAGGGCGCGTGAGAGCGCCGCGCGCTCGCTGGTGGGAAGCTGCGCCAGAATTTCCTGACGGTCGCTCTGCTCGAGGCTTTCGAGGACATAGGCCGCGTCATCGGTCTCGAGCGTCTCGGCGGCCTTGACGAGCACCTCCCTCGGCAACTCCGCGGAGAGCTGGTCGCGAACGATTTCGTCGAGCTCAGACAGCGTCTCGTAGTCGAAGGTTTCGCCGAGCGCCTGAATGAGCGGGATCCGCTCCTCGGGAGCCAGCAGGCCGATGAGATCGGCGAGGTCGGGCGCCTTGAGCTCGGCGACCAACTTTCGTACGCCGGCCGTGTTGCCCGCCTGCAACGCAGCCGACACCGCAGGCACCAAGGCGTCGCCCTCCTTCGGGCTGGTCTCCGGCGCGTCCATTGCTTCCTCGTCCCGCATCCGCGCGCGCCCCCACGTCCGCCCGAGAAGCCGCCGCCTGCCCCAAAATTCACGAAATCGGGATTGATGTTGCCGAGCAAGCCATTAGCACACCTGCATCAGGGAACAAGGCGGACAGCGCGGCATCATGGCATCGTCGTCACGACCGGCCGTTCTCGCGTTGCACTGTGCCATGGCTTGCCGCTAAGACAGCGGCATGGGATGTGGGATTCGCCCGGGCGATCGCGATGCGAGCGGGGCGCTGTCTCATCAAGAACTTGCGAGCGACCGGAGACACCGCATGCGCCCGATCCTGCTTGCCGTTGCGGCACTCGTGCTGCTGGCTGGTCCGACGGCCGACGCGCAGGCGCCAGCCGCGGCGTGTGTTGCCAAGGGCGCTCTCGGGGTCTCGCGGACGATCGAGATCGACACGAGCAAGGGCCCGCGCTTCGGGCACCTGCAATACAAGGACCAGGACCTGCTTCAGGACGGCGAGGTCGTGCTGACCTTCGACGACGGGCCGCTGCGCATCTACACCCGGATGATCCTGGACGCGCTCGACGAGCAGTGCGCCAAGGCCACCTTCTTCATGGTCGGCCGCATGGCGGTCGCCGATCCCGAGATGGTGCGGGAAGTGGCGAAGCGCGGACACACGGTCGGCACGCATACGTGGTCGCACCGCAATCTCAAGACCCAGATTCCATCCCGCGCGGCGGGCGAGATCGAGCTCGGCCTGAGCGCCGTTCAGCAGGCCCTCGACACGCCGGTCGCGCCGTTCTTCCGGTTCCCCTATCTGAGCGACCCCAAGGGCATGATCGACCATCTCGCGGCGCGGCAGATGGGGATTTTCTCGATCGACGTCGACTCTTATGACTACCGCACGCGCGATCCGGCCACCGTGCATCGCACCGTGATGCAGCAGCTCACTTCGCGGCGCAAAGGCATCATCCTCTTCCACGACATCCAGCCGTCGACCGCGCGGGCGCTGAAGGGGTTACTCGCCGAGATCAAGCAGCGCGGCTTCAAGGTGGTGCATATCGTTCCGAAGTCCGGCGCGACCACGGCGAAGGAATACGACGTCATCGCGCAGGAGGCCCTGGCCAAGAAGAAGGTCGCGGCCGCATCCAGCGCGCTGGCGCGGCGCTCCGTGGTGTGGCCGGCAGGCCCTGCCGAGGAGAAGCTGGTGCCGCAGGTGGTGCCTGCTCCGCTCCCGCTGGCGCAGCCGCAGCTGCAGGTTCCACAGGCCCAGCCCGTGCCGGTCGTGAAGCCCGCTGGCGAAGAGGACTGGCGGCGCCGGGCGTTCGGGCACTGAGCCACGTCGATCAGGCCGTCCCGTCGGATGACCGGGCAGCCTCGGCCAAGCGATCGAATGCGCCTGCGGGGAGCTGGACGGCGGCGTCCCACGCGTAGCAGACAAGGGCGATGCGCCCGGAGGCGATGAGGCTGTTCTCGTCACCGGCATGGCTGGTGCCCGGGCGCCGCCGCCGCAAACGGAACCGAACCCGCTTTTGCTCCTCCCGCTCGACGATCTCGACCGTACTCGCAATCTTGTCCCGTCCGGGCCGGGCCTGCGCCAGCGGTGCCGGCAGCGCCACCGGCAGGTTGACCGACAGATATCGCCCCTGGGCCCACCAGTGCGACTTGGCCGCCCACAGACCCGCGATGAGGGTGGATAGCGCATCGGCGTCCATCTCCCCTGCCGGCGCACCCTTCGGCCGTGACAGAGCGATGGATGGAATGCCCCAGAACGAGGCCTCGCGGGCGACCGCCAGCGTGCCCGAGTAGGCGACATCCTCTCCCACGTTGAGCCCGTCGTTGACGCCTGCAAGGACAAGATCGGGTTGGGTATCGTGGTCGAAGAGGATCGTCATGGCGGCGACGACTGCGTCGGCCGGCGCGCCCGTGCAGCTGTAGACACGATCCGAGCGGCACACGAGCTCGATCGTACGGTCGAAAGATAGCTGATGGCTTGCGGCCGTCCACTTGCGATCGGGCGCAACGATCCAGACATCGTCGCTCAGGCGGCGCGCCGCCTGAGCGAGGAAATCGAGGCCCGAAGCGTCGATCCCGTCGTCGTTGCCGAGCAGAATCCGCATTGGCGGCCTCCTCATGCGAGATTGAACTGGTCGCCCGTCGCCGCGGCATCACGCAAGGACGGAATGTGGGACCGCAATCCGCGCATGGATGCCGCATCGGCCGAATGACCGAAGACGATCCTGGCACGGCTCGCCGCGGCCAGCGCGACGTTCTCCGGCAGGGTCGGGTGTGTCGGAAGCCGCAGCCAGGATGCACGGCCGCCGTCCAGCATGGCCTTGCCGAGGCTGCCGACCGGGAGATGACCGGTCAATAGGACGGGATGCCCATCCTGCTGCGCGCGGGACAGGATCGCCTTGGCGGGGCCGCCCATGCCCATCCCGTCGTGGCAGAGCAAGACGCCGCTCGGCCACGGCGTACCGTCCGTCCAGTCCGCTGCTGCCGCCAGCCTGTGGCTCAGGGCGTCCGCGATGCCCGGCCGGAGCCAGGCGTGTGCTTCGATCTGCGCTGCGAGAGCCGCACGTATGCCGGAAGCAAGCGCCAGCGGACCATCGAGCACCGCCAGCAGCTCGAGCGAGCGGCCCTGCAACGGCGTCGGGAGAATGCAGTGTGGGTGCGCGCGCACCCACACTGTCACCGCGTTGGCGCGATCGGTAAACGCCACGCGGTCCTCTCCATAGGAGGCATCGATGACCAGAGCGTCGCAGGGCGGGGCCGGGTCCATGGCAAAGACAGGGCTCGCCGGCACCACATCGCCGCAGTAGCCGAGCGTCGTGCGGCCATCGTCCAGCCAGCACCAACTGCCGCCGGCGATGTGACCGGAGCGTCCGGTCGTCACTTTCAATCCCGCTAGGGCCAGCATGCCGGGGCATGGTAGCGGCTCGATCCGCGCCATCGCGGCGAGGCGGTGGTGCGCGGGCTCGGCGTAGGTCTCCCAGATGGCCGCCGCGTCCGCCTTGGCTTCGGCCGTCATGAAGACGCGCCCGGCAAAGCCGTTCGCTAGGCACCACCCCAGCGCGCCGATGTGGTCCTCATGCGCATGCGTGACGATGATGGCGTCAGTGGCGGCCAGATGCTCTCGGCTGATGCGCGGATAGTAGTCCGCACCCGTGGCACTGGTGTTGATCCCGACATCGACGATGACGCGGGCGCCGCCGGCCTCGACGCCGATGGACGTGCGGCCCTTCTCGGCGAACCCGCCGTAGAGGTGGAGCTTCACGGCGCACCTCCCTCGGCCGTCGGGATGACCCATCCGCCCGCGACGGCGACACGCACGCGGTCGCCGACAGCTACCTGCGCCGGCTCCGGGATCTCCAGATCGAGCGACGTGCCCAGCGCGGCATCGATCGCGGCCTCGACCCGGAAGTAGCCGCCCTGGTAGACGATCCGCTCGATGGTGCAGGCGATGCCCGGCTCATCCCCCGTCGCGATGCGAAGCTCGCGCGTGCGGAGACAGACCTGGCCCGTTTTCGCTGGTGGTGGGCCGGCGCAGCGCAGGCGAACGGCAACGCCGTAGATCCGAGCCTCGCACATGCCCTTCCCGATCGACGGTCCGATGTCCGCGGGCAGCACCATCCCCTTGCCGATGAACCGAGCGACGACGGCGTCGGCCGGCTCGCGAAACAGCTCGCCCGGCGTTGCGATCTGGAGCACGCGGCCGCGATCCAGCACGGCAATCCGATCCGCCAGGGCCATAGCTTCAGCCTGGTCGTGGGTGATGTAGACCATGGTGGTGCCGGTGCGCTTGTGCAAATCGGCGAATGCATCCTCCATGGCGGCCCGCAGATGCACATCGAGATTGGCGAGCGGCTCGTCGAGCAGCACCAGCGCGGGCGTCATGACCAGGCAGCGCGCCAGGGCGACGCGCTGGCGCTGCCCGCCCGACAGCGATGCCGGCCGGCGATCGCCGTAGCCGGTCAAGCCGACCATCTCCAGGGCGTCGGCGACTTGCCTGTCGCGTTGGGCCGCCGGAACGCGCGCGACCTTGAGGGCGTAGCCCACGTTGTCCGCCACCGTCATATGCGGCCACAGCGCGTACGACTGGAACACGATGCCGACGCGGCGCTCCTCGGGCGGAACGTGCGTGCGCGGGGACGACATCTCCTGATCGCCAATGACAATGCACCCGGCGTCGATGGGGTCGAAACCGGCGACCGCCCGCAGAAGCGTGGTCTTGCCGCAGCCGGAGGGGCCCAACACGGCCAGAAACTCCCCGTCCCGGACATCGACCGCGACCTTGTCGAGCGCCGTGAACGTGCCGAAGGTCTTCGTCACGCCATCGATCACTAGTCGCGCCACGGCAGAACTCCTGGCGGCAGACGACGAGCGAAGATGAGCGTCGCCAGCATCAGCAGGACGGTCACCAGGACAGTCAGAACAGCAACGGCTGCGGCATAGTTCGACTCGCCACCCTGCTCGAACGAGAACACGATGACGCCCAGCGTCTCGGCGCCCGACGACCACAGCAGCGCCGAAACCGTCAGCTCGTTGAAGGCTGTGAGGAACACCAGCAGCGCGCCGGCCGCGGCGGCGGGGGCCACCATCGGGGCGATCACGTCGACCAGGCGCCGCCCGAGCCGCGCGCCGGTCATCTGGGCGGCCTCCTCGAGCGCGCGATCGAGCTGGTGATACGCACCGACGACCGGCCTCAGCCCCAGGATCAGAAAGCGGGCCAGATAGGCAAAGAAAATGATCCACACCGTGTTGTAGAGGGTGATGCCCAGCACCGGGATCGGCTTCAGGAACAACAGGATGGAGGCAATCGCCAGGACGACGCCGGGAAGGGCATAGGGCAACTCGGCGGCGACGTTCAGCGCGCGCAGCACGGCGGCCTGGCGCCACACCACGAAGTAGGCCAGCGGCACGCTGACACTGACGATCAGGATGGCCGCGCCTGCGGCGAGGCTCAGGCTGTTGACGAAGGCGCGCTTTGCCGCCGCGTGCTGCACGAGCACGTACTGATAGTTCTCGAGCGTGGCCGTCTTGGCCGTGAGCGGCACGCCGTAAGCGGGCACGAACGACGTCAGAAGGAGCCCCAGAATCGGCAGGACAAGGACGAGGAGCGTCGCAATCCATGCCGTCCCTTCGATGGGCAGGCGCCAGGCGCGCAACTCGAAGGGGCGAACGGCGGGCGATGCCGTGGTCACGCGGAAGTCGCGCCGGCGCAGCATGATCTCCTGCAGTACGATGCCGAGCGCGGCGATGAGCCCGACGATCATCGACAGAACGGCAACCTCCGCAAGCACGCTGGGACCCAGACCTGCCAGGCGCTGATAGATGAGGGTCGGCAGAACGAGATATTTCCCCGGAATCCCCAGGAACGCCGGAATGCCAAAATTGCCGGCGCACGAGACGAACGACAACGCGGTGCCGGCAATCAGCGCCGGGGTCATCAACGGCACGACGACGGTGCGCAAGACCGTGAGGGGGCTGGCGCCCGCCGCCAGCGCCGCCTCGATCAGCTCGCGCGGCAGGTTGCGCAGGCCGGCGCGCAGGGTCAGGAAGACAAGCGGCGCATACTGGATGCCGAGCAGCAGCATGATCCCTTCGCGGGAATAGAGCGGGTTGGGCGTACCGAGCGGTGGCGCCAGCCCGATGAGCTGCAACAAGGGGCTGGAGGGACCGGTGACCTGCAGCCAGGCCAGAGCGGTCACCTGCGGGGCAATCATCAGCGGCAGGACGAAGCAGAATACGAACACATTGCGGCCGCGCATGTCGGTCAACGACACGACGAGCGCAACCGCGCTGCCGAGCACGACCGCGATGGCGGTGCCGGCGATGGCGGTCTCGATCGTATTGCGGGTGGCGACCCAGGTCGCGTCGCTCGAGAGCGTGCGGGCGAGCGGCGCGAGGGAGGGCGCTCCGCTCTGGACGAAGCCCTCCCAGACAAGCCGGACGAGCGGCAAGAGCGACAGCAGCGCCACAAGGACGGCAATGCCATAGAGCAGAACGTGCTCCTGAAATCGCGTCGCGGTGGCGCCAGCGTCCCTCATCGTTTTGCGATCGACCGATCAGCCGCCGAACATGTCCGCGAAGCGCTTCTTGTCGGCCTCCGTCGTACGCAGGATCGCCTCGGTGTCCAGCGGCATCAGGTTGATCTTGGTGCCGGCCGGCAGCCATGACGGATTTGCGATCCCCTCCTTAGCCGGAACATAGCCCTGCGAGACCGCCAGTTGCTGCCCGGCGTCCGACAGGATGAAGTTGACGAACGCCTTGGCGGCGTCGGGATTGGCCGTGGTCTTGAGAATGGCGACCGGCTCGGTGACCGCGGGCACACCCTCCTTGGGGAAGACGAACTCGACTGGAGAGCCCTTCTCCTTCGCGGTGAACGCCATGAAATCGACCAGCACGCCATAGGGCTTCTCGCCGGTCGCCACCGACTTCAGAACGGCGCCATTGCCGCGCACGGCCTGCGCGTCTGCAGCGTGCAGGCTCTCGAAGAATTTCCAACCGAGGTCGGGGCGGGCCGTCATGGCGCTCAGCATGATCGCTGCCGCGCCGGAGTAGAGGGGGCTCGGCATGCTGATCTGGCCCTTGAACTCGGGCTTGGCGAGATCGGCCCAGGAGGTTGGTCTTTCCTTGGCTGCCGTGTTGTACGCAATGCCCGTGGTGATCAGCTTCGAGCCAAAATAGGTCTTGTCCGCATCGAAGGTGCCGGTGCGCAGGCCATCGGTCTTGGCCTCGGGAAACGGCAACAGGCGGCTGTCGCGCTTCAAGGCTTCCATGCTGACGGCATCGGCAATGAGCAGCACATCCGCCTTGGGCGCACCGCCTGCGAACTCGGCGGCGAGCTTGCCCATGATCTCGGTCGTCCCGGACCGGAACACCTCGACCTCGACGCCCGGGTGGGCCTTGTTGAACTCGGCGACCGTCCGCGCGGCATCCTTGTCAGGTTGCGAGGTGTAGAGAACGAGCTTGCCGCCTTGCGCGAAAGCCGCACAGGCGCCGGCGAGCCACATACACGCAGCCGTCGCGATCCATCGGCTGGTCTTCCCTGTGATCATCTGTTCCTCCTCGTAGGGTTGCGGCCCGTACGGTTGTTGATGGTGTTGTTTGAAGGCTATGTGACAGGCGATGGCCGCTCAGAGGTGCTCCCTGCCCAGAATCTCGGCGACCTGCGCGTCCTGTGCCTTGCGCGCGCGAACTATGGCAAGGCCCGCATCGGGGGCGACACTGGCGTAGGTGAGCAGCTCGCCCTTCTTCACGGCCGCGAGAACCTCGCCGCCCTGCGCCAGGCCGATCGGCAACGCATTCCTAGAGATCGCGTCCGCGCGGGTCAGGGCAAAGCCGCGGTAGCTGTATTCGCCGATGGCATCGAGCCGTTCACCTGGCTTCAGATCGCGTTTGGCGACACATCCCACCTCGGCGGAGGGCACTGGCCGCGGGCGCATATGGCTCTCGCCGAACAGAACCGCTGCTGCCGCGGACAGCGGCACCTCGAGGCTCGTCAAGTGATAGGGGCGGAAGAAGGAGTAGTAGGGCCCCTCGCCCAGGTGCAGATCGTTCATGCGCTCGCGGACGCGCGGATGACGCATCTCCGCCACCACGAAGACGCCGGGCGCTACGCCCTTGGCGACTGAGAAGTCGACGACGCCCTTGCGGCTCAGCAGCCCGCCCTCATCCTTCGGGCAGAAATATTTCTGCAGCTCATCGCGGGGAGCGGCTGGCCCGTGCATGCCGGGAATGTCGGGCACCAGGTCGGCCGCATTGGCGATAGCCACCATCTCGACCATGGTCTTGGACCCGTCGACGAATTCGACCAGCATGCGCGGGTTCATGTTCCGGCGGCGTGCCTCGTCGCGGTAGTCGTCGGGGATGGCATCGATCCGGAACGGATTGTTCTTGCCCTTACCGGCGGCGACGACGGGATAGCCCAACCCCCGCACGAACGCGATCAACTCCATGGCTGCTGTCGGCTCGTCGCCGGCGCCGAGCGTGTAGACCACGCCCGCCTGCGCTGCTTTCGACGCCAGGTAGGCGCCGGCCGTTACGTCGGCCTCGACGTTCATCATGACGATGTGCTTGCCCGCAGCAATCGCCTGCTGGGCCACCATCGCGCCCGCGTTCGGATTGCCGGTTGCGTCGATGATCACGTCGACGTCCGCGGCCTGACACACGAGCTCCGGCGACGTCGCGGCGGCCAGGCGACCCTTCTTCACCTCCCGCGCCAGTCCGATGGCATCCGAGACCGTTTCGACCGACCGGGACCGGGGGCCGGCCATCTGCGCGGCGGCGCCGATGCGCTCGGGCTGAAAGTCGGCCGCCGCGACCACCTCGATACCCGGCATCTGCGCCGCCTGGACGATGATGTCGGTGCCCATCTGGCCGGCGCCGATCAAGCCGACACGGACCGGTCGGCCGGTGCGCTCGCGGACATCGAGGGCCTCGGCCAGGGACATTCGCGGCTCACGCGACCGAGACGAAGTGGCTGTCGGCGTTTCCATATGGGCGGCTCAACAAGAGAACGTCGTGCGTTCCATTGCTTCCTTGTTGCTAGACCAGTGACCGAACTCTATCGATGGCCATACGGCTTTTGCGCTCCGCGTGCCACTGCGGGTGTGCGATTCCCCCGGCGGACCGGGACCTCCCTACTATATCGGGAGGCCGCCCCAAGACCAGATTGGGGCGGTCATTCGGGCTCGCAAGACGCCGGCGGAGGCCGCCGTTGAGCGTCTCTCCCGGCCCTGTTCATCGCGGCCGGAGCCCCTATACTGCTGAAAAACCACGTTTGGGTCTCGCTGGCGCGCCGGGTCGGACCGACGCCGACGGAGGACAACGGCGAGATCGGAGGAGGATTGCCATGCACTCGAACCTCAGCCAGATGCTCAACCGTTCGCCCCTATTCAGGCCCGCGGACCTCGGGCTGTTCATGGAGCGGATCCACACCCACGCGATCAAGCCGCGGTTGTCGGCCGAAGAGTTCAGCGAGACCATCGTGTCCCTCGGCTTCAAGACGCCACAGGATTTCGCGGAGGCGATCGGCATCAACCCGCGGACGGCGGAGACCTGGGGCCGGTTCGGGATGTCACGCGATGCCGCGCAGCTCTTGCTGGCGCTGGTCAACTATCGGAACCGCCTGGTCGTCGCCATGGCGGATTTCGAGCACTGCACCCAGATCCCGCTCGAGTCGTTCTTCGAGGACCACCAGCTTCCCTGATCTCGGGCCGCCGGCTCCCATGCGACCTTAGCGGGGCTTGCCGCTGCGAATCGCCCTAAAAGGTCGACATCTCGACCGGATGGATGTCGAGGGCAGAGGAGTGGATCGGCATGAAGAAGCAAATCGCAGAGTTCATTGGAACGTTTGCGCTTTTGTTCATCGGGTGCGGAGCTGCCGTCATCGCCGGGATGGGGACCGGTCCCACGGCGATCGATGTCCTCGGCATCGCGTTTGCTTTCGGGCTCGCCATTGTCGCGATGGCCTATGGCATCGGCCCGGTGTCGGGCTGCCACGTCAACCCGGCGGTGAGCTTCGGCGTCATGATGGCCGGACGCATGTCGACGAGCGACTTCATTTCCTATGTGATCGCGCAGGTTCTCGGCGCCGTCGCAGGTGCGCTCGTCCTGTACCTCATCCTGTCCGGCAAGGCATCGGGCTGGAACGGTGGGCTCGGGCAGAACGGATGGGGCGCCGGGTATCTCGGCCAGTACAATCTGCTCTCGGCCTTCCTGTTCGAGGCGGTCGCAACCTTCCTGTTCCTCGTCTGCATTCTCGGCGTGACGCAGAAGGGCGCGCCGGCTCAGTTCGCCGGCCTCGCGATCGGGCTGACGCTTGCTGCCATTCATATCGTCGGAATCAACGTGACGGGCGTGTCGGTGAACCCGGCCCGTTCGCTGGGGCCGGCGATCATCGGGGCCGGGCGCAATCCGGGCGCGCTCGTACAGGTGTGGCTGTTCATTGTGGCCCCGCTCGTCGGCGCCGGCGTCGCCGGGTACCTGTTCAAGTCGGGCACGCTGTCGGCCGAGAATTAGGCCGGCCAGCCGGGACCCACGCACTGCTTCGGCCGGGGCGCTTCGTTGTGCCCCGGCTATCCTGTGGCGCGGGGCGCGGCCGTGCGTGCGCTACCGACCCTGGGAGCGGAGGCCAGGATGGCTGCACGATCTTGTGCTCAAGTTGGGATTGGTGCGGTCGAGAAGACTCGAACTTCCACGGGTTGCCCCGCTACCACCTCAAGGTAGTGCGTCTACCAATTCCGCCACGACCGCATTCCACGGGACGCACGTCCGCACGCCCCCCTTGATGACCCGGCCCCATTCCCCAAATACGGGAGGCGCCAAGGTCGCTTGCCGTAACAGACGCCACGCCCCATGGCAAGGCGGTTGTTTCCCGCCGCGGCGGCGAGAATAGTATGGTCTAGAGCCCATCACCACCCTCGTTCGCGCCCCGATGTCCACGCCCTTAGACCTCTCGCTACGCCCCGGCGGCGTCCGGATCGACGGCAGCCCAATCGAATGGGCCGTCAGCGAGGGGCCGGTCGATTATCTGACCGCCGTCGAGATCATGGAACGGCGCGTCGCCGCGATCGCAGACGGAGCGGCACCTGAGCTGATCTGGCTGCTCGAGCACCCCGCGCTCTATACCGCTGGCACCAGTGCGCAGTGGGGCGATCTGCTCGATCCGGAGCGCTTTCCCGTCTATCGCACGGGCCGCGGCGGCCAGTTCACCTATCACGGTCCGGGCCAGAGGGTCGTCTACGTGATGCTGGACGTGCGGCGGCGGTCCGGAGACGTCCGCGCCTTCGTCCGAGCGCTCGAAGAGTGGGTCATTGACGCGCTCGACCGGCTTGGCGTTCGGGGCGAAACCCGAGCCGGGCGTGTCGGCGTGTGGGTGAGACGCGCCGGCGGAGCGCCCGGTGCCGAGGACAAGATCGCGGCGCTCGGCATCCGCGTTCGGCGCTGGATCAGCTACCACGGGATCAGTCTCAACGTGGCGCCGGATCTCGAGCACTTCGCGGGCATCGTCCCGTGCGGCGTGAGGGACCATGGGACAACGAGCCTCGCGGGACTGGGCCGGCCCACCGCGATGATCGAGGCTGACCGCGCGCTCGAGGCCGCCTTTGCCGCGAGGTTCGGGCCGATTCAGCCCACTCGTGCGCCAACGCTCCTCGCCAGTCATCCACAGAAATAAGAGACCCAGGGCTGCGATCGCAGCCCTGGGCCTATTTCTTTGCCCGCACTTCTATTGCTTGGGACCCTGAGGCTTGCCAGCGTCGCCGGCTTCGGGTTCGCCGGGCGCGTCTGGGCCATCGTAATACAGATAGCCGTCCTCGATGGAGACCACCTCGGTTCCGTCGAGCTCGTACTCGTCGTTCTCGCTGTCGTTCAGCCGGATAATGCAGCCCTTCGCACAGAGGCCGTCGAGCATGGCCGACGGTTTCAACGTGTGCTCCTGCTGCTTATCCCCCTCAACGATCGTGACCTTGTGGTCACGGGCATCACGATTGGTCAGCGAGACGGCCGCGGCGACATCCGCAGCGAGTACGGCCCCACAGAAACTTGCAACAAACCAGCCGACGCGGAACATGACTGGGACCCGAGGCCGCGGGCAAGGATCTTACTTCTTCTTCTTCGCCGGAGCCTTCTTCGTCTTCGCGGCAGGCTTCTTGGCGGATTTAGCAGCTTTAGCCATGACGTTCGTCCTTCTCTCTATCGCCCCAAATTTCAAGAGGGCTCTTGAACCCGACTCAGTCGGGACGATGGCAATTTGGGAAGATTCAAGTGAGTCCACAAACGGAATTTTCCGGTGACGACTATCGAAGATTCCGATAGATCAGTTTTGGAGCGTTTTCCTCTGACGGCCTCGCAGTGTTTGTAAGCGACGCGACGGGAGCGGCGCAAGTCTCATGGACATCAACCTCGCTCGCACATTTTTGACCGTGGCGGAGACCGGCAGCTTCATCGATGCCGCGCGCCGCATGCACATCACGCAGTCGACGGTGAGCGCGCGGATCAAGGGGCTCGAGGATCTTCTCGGCCGTCCGCTCTTCGAGCGATCGAAGTCGGGGGCGAACCTCACGGCGGCCGGCGAACAGTTCCACAAGCACGCGCTGGCGCTGGTGCGCCTATGGCAGCACGCGCAGCTCAAGGTGGGGCTTTCGGACCAGCATCGGGACCATCTGTCGATTGGTGCGCCATCGAGCTTGTGGGACGGCTTCCTGCTCAAATGGGTCGCCTGGCTGCGGCGCGAGATCCCCGATATCGCCGTCTCGGCGGGCGCCGGATCGGCGGCCGCGCTGACCCAGCGGCTGATCGAGGGCACGCTTGATCTGGCCGTGATGTACCGGCCCGTGCAGCCGCCCGGCCTCGTCATCGAGCACCTGTTCGACGAGGAGTTCGTGCTGGTCACCAACGGCCGCTCGACCGCCCGGCGCATGCCCCATGACTATGTTTTCATCGACTGGGGCCCGGATTTCCAGTTGGACCATGCCGCCGCCCACCCCGAGATCACCGGGCCAGGCCTCAATCTGGACCTGGGCTCCCTGGGGCTCGACTACCTGCTGGCGAACGAGGCCTCGGGCTATCTGCCCATGCGCCTCGTCAAGCCCCATCTGGGGCGCGGGCGCCTGCGTCTTCCCAAGCGCAAACGCAAGCTGGTTTACCCGGTGTACGTGGTCTACCCCGAGGCGCGCGACGAGGACGCCTATGAAACGATCCTGAGCGGCCTGCGCCGGGAGGCGGGGCGGCTCTTGTCGTAACGGGGCCTCAGTACGTCCGGCGGATCTCGAAGCCGGCGAGGTGAGCGTCGTCCTGGTCTTGCACATAAACCTGCGTGACACGAGCCGGGGATGGGCCGCGCCAGCAGGTGCGCAGCATGTCATCCACCGCGTGCCGAGGCCCGGCGATGACCGCTTCCACCGCGCCGTCCAGCCGGTTGGCTACCCATCCCGTCAAGTCGCGGGCGACGGCCTCGGCCTCAAGCCACGCCCGATAGCCGACGCCCTGGACGCGCCCCTCGATGCGCACATGAACGGCTCTCTCGGCGCCGACCGCCATACGCGTCTCCGGCTCTCAGTATCCGAGCGCACACCCATCCTTGCGCGCATCTGACGCACCGATCAGCACGCCGCGCTCGCGATCGATGCAGACGATCTGGCCGCCGCCCCACGGGTCCGAGCGGACGGCGGTGCGATGGCCCATGCTGCGCAACTGCGCCACCGTCTCGGCGGGAACGTGCTCCTCGATGAGAACATCCTCGCCCTCCAAGAACATGCGCGGGGTGTCCAAGGCCTCCTGCGGATCGAGGCCATAGTCGACCATGTTGGTGAGCACGTAAGCGTGCCCAATCGCTTGAAATGCCCCGCCCATGACGCCAAACGAGAGATACGGGGCGCCATCCTTCATCACCAGCGCGGGCACCAGGGTGTGCATCGGCCGCTTGCGAGGCGCGATGCAGTTGGGATGGGCGGGGTCCAGGACGAAGCCCTGCCCGCGATTTTGGAGCACGATGCCGGTCTTGCGCGTCACAATCCCTGAGCCGAAGGCGGCAAACAGCGAGTTGATGAACGAGACCGCCATGCCGTTGGCATCGACCACCGTGAGATAGATCGTATCGGACCCTGCCGGCTGCGGCAGCGGCCCGATCTGGGGCAAGCGCCGGCGCGGGTCGATGCGCGCCGTCAGGGCCGCAATGGTCTTGTCCGCCAAGAGGTGGCCGACGGGAACGCTGGCCATGTCGGGATCGGCGACGAACGCGTCCCGCATGCCGTAGGCCAACCGCGCCGCCTCGATCATGAAGTGGTAGCGCTCCGCCGACGTCACCGCCCCCGGGGGAGGGCCTGCGTGGGCCAGCATCTTGAGCAGCATGAGCGCCACGACGCCCTGATTGCTGGGCGGCAGCTCGACGAGCTCGACGCCGCGATAGGCAACGGAAATGGGCTCCACGTAGCTCGACCGCTGGGCGGCGAAATCGGCAACCGTGTGCAGCCCCCCAAGCGCCCGGAGCTCCGACACGATATCCTCTGCGATCTCGCCCTGATAGAAGGCGTCACGCCCCTCTTTGGCGATCTGGCGCAACGTGCGGGCGAGCGCCGGCATTCGAACGATCTCACCGGCGCGGGGCGGGCGGCCCTCGACAAGCAGGTGCTGGCGTGCGCCCTCGTTCTCGCGCAGCTTGCCCAAGACGACGGACCAATCGTGCGCGACACGCGGCGCGACGGGAAAGCCCTCTTCCGCATAGGCGATCGCGGGCGCCAGCAAGTCGCCTAGCGCCATCGTTCCATGATCGGACACCAGGGTGGCCCAGCCGTCGATTGCCCCGGGAACCGTCACCGCGTGGGGGGTCTGCTGAGCGATGGAGCGGATGCCCTTCTTCGCATACCAGCCGGGCTCGGCCGCGGCGGGCGCTCGCCCCGAGGCGTTGAGGGCGATGGGCTTCTCGCCCGGCTTAGCGACGATGGCGAAGCAATCGCCGCCGATGCCGGTCATGGGATGCTCCACAACGGCGAGCACGGCGGACGCCGCAATCGCCGCATCGACCGCATTGCCGCCCCGCTTGAGCACATCGATGGCAGCGACGCTGGCCAGCGGATGGGAGGTCGCGCACATGGCGCGGCGGGCGTATACGGGCGAGCGGCCTGGCACGTGGAAGCTGCGCATGTGAGGAACCTTTTTTGCGGGCTTGCTCTAAGTGGGCCCGATGCTCAGGCGAACTCGATGATGACGGCGTCGACTGCCAGACTGTCGCCGGACTTGGCCTTGACCGCCTTTACGCGCCCGTCGCGCTCGGCGCGAAGGACATTCTCCATCTTCATGGCCTCGACGACGGCGAGGGTGTCGCCAGACTTCACCTCCTGCCCCTCCGCCACGAGGATGGCCTTGACCAGGCCTGGCATGGGGCAAAGGAGGAACTTCGACATATCGGCCACGACCTTCTCGGGCATCAGGTCGACGAGGGCCGCCTCGCGCTCGGTGTAGACGTAGGCCGCAAGGCGCACGCCGCGATGGGACAGCTCGTAGCCATTGAGCCGCAAGCGAATCTGGACGGATACCTCGCGCCGGTCGATGGCTCCGTTCCAGACGGGTTGACCCGGCCGCCAGTCCGACGTCACCGACATTGGCTCGCCGGGGCCCGGGCGACTGCTGTCGAGCACGGTGACGGCCAGGGTACGGCTGCCTTCGCCGGCAACTTCGACGCGCACCTCGCCCCCCCCAAGCCTCACGATGCGGATCTTGGCAAACCGGACCGGCTCACCTGACATCTGCTGGGTGATATGGCGTCGCCTTGCGTTGTCGAGGTGGTCCACGCAGGCGGCAATGGCTGCCAGAACCCGCCGCTCGCCCTCATCGGGCGTGCGTGGCGCAAAACCGTCGGGATACTCTTCCTTGATGAACCCGGTCGAGAGCTGGCCGGCGCGCCACCGTGGATGCTGCATCAGCGCGGACAGGAACGGGATATTGTGTTGAATCCCATCGATGTAGAAGGCGTCCAGCGCGCGTGACTGCAAATCGATGGCCGCGCCACGGGTCGGACCGTGCGTGACGAGCTTGGCGATCATCGGGTCGTAGTACATCGAGATCTCGCCGCCTTCGAAGACGCCGGTGTCGTTGCGCACCGTGAGGCCCGCGGCCGAGCTCTCCCGCGGCGGCTGGTATCTGACCAGACGCCCGATGGAGGGGAGAAAATTGCGGAACGGATCCTCGGCGTAGACCCGGCTCTCGACGGCCCAGCCCGTCAACTTCACATCCGGCTGACGGAGCTGGAGCTTTTCGCCCGCCGCCACGCGGATCATCTGCTCGACGAGATCGATGCCGGTGACCATCTCGGTGACCGGATGCTCCACCTGGAGGCGTGTGTTCATCTCGAGAAAGAAGAAGCTGCGGTCCTGCCCGGCGACAAATTCGACGGTGCCGGCCGAGTCGTAGCCAACCGCCTTGGCGAGCGCGACGGCTTGCTCGCCCATCGCCCGGCGGGTACGCTCGTCGAGAAGCGGAGACGGGGCCTCCTCGATCACCTTCTGGTTGCGGCGCTGGATCGAGCATTCCCGCTCGCCCAGATAGATCACGTTGCCGTGCTTGTCGCCCAGCACCTGGATCTCGATGTGGCGCGGGTTCTCGATGAACTTCTCGATGAAGATTCGGTCATCGCCAAACGACGATTTGGCCTCCGAGCGGGCGAGCGCGAACCCCTCCTCGCACTCCTTGCTGTTGTAGGCGATCCGCATGCCCTTGCCGCCGCCGCCGGCGGAGGCCTTGATCATCACGGGGTAGCCGATCTGGGCCGCAATCTTGACGGCCTCCTTGGCATCCGCGATCTCGCCGATATGCCCAGGAACGGTCGAAACGTTCGCTTTGGCTGCCGCCTTTTTGCTCTCGATCTTGTCGCCCATGGCGGCGATCGCCTTGGGATTGGGCCCGATGAAGACGACGCCGGCCTTGGCGAGCGCGATCGGGAACGCTTCCCGTTCGGAGAGAAATCCGTACCCCGGATGCACAGCTTCGGCGCCCGTCGACTTGCACGCGGCGACGATCTTTTCGATGACCAAGTAGGACTGCGCCGCGGGGGGTGGACCAATGAGGACCGACTCGTCGGCCATCTCGACGTGCAGGGCGTCGCGGTCCGCCTCGGAATAGACCGCCACCGTCTTGATCCCAAGTCTCTTTGCGGTCTTGATCACCCGGCACGCGATCTCGCCGCGATTGGCGATCAAGATCTTCTTAAACATGATGAACGGGCCTCCCGGTGACCCGCGCGGGTCTGATTGAGAACAATATTGTCGCCTTTTAGCGACCGCCTCCGCTACCGTAAACTTGCATGACACCATATGCCGTATGGCCAGCCCCCTTCCGGCCGGAGCGCCATTCCATGTCAGACACCAACGGCCCTGTAGATGACTTCGCCAACCCGCCCTCTGCCCTGCGGCCCGGCGTGCCGCGGTCGCTGGTCAACGGCGTGACCGACTGGCTGATGCAGCAGGCGCTGGAGGATGCTGACATCGGCCCGCTGGTCATCGGCTGCTGCGAGCGGCTGCAGGCGATCGGCATTCCACTTGTCCGTGCCTTCCTCGGATTCTCGATCCTGCATCCGCTCAACACGGCCATCGGCATCACGTGGAACCGGGGTAAGGAAACCCGCATCGACAACTATCCGCACGTCCCTGGCGGCATCTCCCAGGAGTTCCAGCGCAGCCCGCATTTTCACATGCTCAACCGGGGGCTGGAGTTCATGCGTGTACCGCTGGACTGTTCACAGCGGCGCTACGATTTTCCGATCCTCAAGGAACTCATCGACAGCGGCATGACCGACTACTTTGCGTTCGTCGCCCAATTCCGTCCGGGCCAAGCGGGCGGCATGATGGGGTCGTGGTCGACCGACCACGGGGCGGGGTTCTCAGATGCCGAGATCGATGTCTTCCAGCGTATCCACAGCAGTTTCGCCGTTGCGACAAAGCTCGCCATTCAACGGCGCCTAACCCAGAACGTGAGTGAGACGTACCTCGGGAAGAAGACCGGAGATCTGGTGCTCAACGGCCAGATCAAACGCGGTGACGGCCAGTCCATTCGCGCGGCCATCTGGTATGCCGATGTGCGAGACTCGACGGCCTTTGCCGATCGCATGGAGCGGCAGGCCTACATCGATTTGCTCAATGGCTTCTTCGAAGCGACCGGGGGGGCGGTGAGATCGGCCGGTGGCGAAATCCTCAGCTTCATCGGAGATGCGATCCTCGCCATATTCCCCAGCGACGGAAACGATGCTGCCGCCTGCGAGAACGCCTGTCTTGCGGCCGAGGACGCGCAGCGCCGGCTCGATCGCTGGAACGGCGAGCGCGCCGCCAACGGGCTGCCCCGTGTCGGGTACGGCATCGGCGTCCACCAGGGCGACGTCCTTTACGGGAATGTCGGCGTCCGCGATCGGCTGACGTTCTCGGCCTTCGGTGCGGCCGTCAACGAGATTGCGCGGATCGAGGCCCTGACGAAGGAGCTAGGCGAGCCGGTTCTCGTGAGCGATGCCGTCGCCAACCTCGTCGGCCAGCCCTGGCGAAGTTGCGGGCTTCACCATCTCGACGGCGTCGGCCGGCGCGTGCGTGTCTTCGCGCCGGTCTGGTCGGCTGCGGCCACGGAGGATATCTCGGCCGTCGCCTCGTAGCTGACGCAGCGTCTCTGCACACGGCGCCGCATCCGGCATGTCGCAGCAGGAGTGCAGGCTGAAACCGGCCTCACGCAGAACCTGTATCAGGGCCGCGTCGCGAGGCCGAGCGGCGCCGGCAGCAGTGAAACGGCGCGCCAGCCAGGACGCGTGGTCCGAACTGACCTCCTCGTGCGTGACAATGGATCTGCGCTGGCGCTCGAGATCCCGCAGCATGCCGTCCTGCGGCGCCTCAGCATCATAGATCGCGGCCAGGTCCTCGAAGGGGCGGCCCGATCTGGCGGGTGCCAGAGCCTGAGCCCGGGTGGCCGCCTGATAGCCGGAGGCCGCGAGTACCACGCTCGCGAGGGCGGCGTTGAACAGCAGAACCCAGGAGACCGGACGATCGATCTCGGCCACTCCCCCATCGACCGCGGCGAGGCTCGCCATCTCGCGAGGCGTAAGCGCGGCTCCGCCGTCAGCCGATGCGGCACAGAGGACGCGGAACACATCGGCAATCTCGGCGTCGGTGATACGCCCGGGGGGACGGCCTTCGCCGTCGCGCAACGGACTCTCGCCACTTTGAACGGCACGGCACACCTGGTCGAGGCTCAGCTCAACAAGGCTTTCAGGCACCCAGCGCGCCCGCTCGATCGTTGCCACGAGGAGGGCAAATTCCGCCCGTGTTGCAATCACGCCGTCTGCGCTGATGCGATCCGTGAGCCATTGTGCGTTCGCCACCGTCAGATAGCCGCGCGGCTCCGCTTCGGAGATGATGTGCTCGCTCACCATCTCGACCAGGAAGGAGGCCCAGGTCGGCTCCTGAGCGGAGCAGTTGGCGTGAAGGTCCAGGAGCGCGGCAGCGTCATCGGCGCCGATCTGGCAAGCCTCGATGACCGAGCGCCGCAGGCGCAGGACATCCGCGTCCTTGATGCTGCCGCGCCGCTCGGCCGCGACGTAGGCCGCTGTATTCCGGATGCCCATTGGACTAACCTCGCCAGGCACAACTCTTGCTGTGAGGCTAGGATTTTAGCCTTACGAATTCGCTAACGCGCGTCTCGGGCCAGATCTTGTGTGTAGCGCAGAGCACAGGCCGGCGCCCTTGATCTGTCGACATGGGTCACGCTAAGTGCCGCAGCGCATGCGGCCTAAACGAGGCAAGAGCGAAGGCGGGGCCCCGACCATGACGTTAGTGGACTGGAGAAGGGAGCTGGAGCGCGCCCAGGCCCGGCGAACCGCCAACGTCGTGTGCATGAAATGGGGTACTCGTTATGGCCCCGAATGGGTCAACCGACTTTACGGGATGGCCCGTCGCAATACCACGTGGACCATCCGTTTCGTGTGCTTTACCGATGACCCGCGCGGAATCCGGCAGGAGGTCGAATGCCAGCCCATGCCCGAGGTGCGCTTCGACCCGGCCCTCGGCAAGTATTGGCCCAAGCTCGGCCTCATGCAGAAAGACCTCGGCGGCTTGACCGGGCTCACGCTGTTTCTCGATCTCGACATCCTGGTGATCGACAGCCTGGACCCGTTCTTCGCTCACGACGGTCGTTTCTGCATCATTCGGGAGTGGAAGGATCCGCACCTGGGATTCGGGAACAGCTCGGTGGTGCGGTTCTTCGCCGGCATGGAAAGCGCGGTGTTGGACCGGTTCTACGCCACGCCACGGGAGGTGCTCGCCAACACCTATCAGCTCAAGGAGCAGAACTTCCTGACCAAGGCCGTCGATGAGGCCACGTTCTGGCCGGAGGAGTGGTGCGTGCCGTTCCCGCTCGCGTGCCTGCCGCAAAACCGGGTCGTGAGGTTCTTCTCGACGCCCAAGAAACCGGTGCAGGGAAAGATCCTGGTCTTCTTCGGGTCGATCACACCGGAGACCGCGCTGCGGGGCGAGCACGAGATCAAGAAACGCGTCGGGCAAGGCCCGCACATGCGTCCGACCCGCCGCCGGTTCCGGCCGGCTCCGTGGATCGCGGACTATTGGCGCGAATAAAGAACGACGATGGGAGGGCCTTGCGGCTCCTCCCACCGTGCGCTGCGATCGCCTTAGTTGTATCGCGACCAGAAGCGGCGCTGCCACCAGCTCCCACGACGCTGATAGTCGTGCTTCTCCACATAGATGTGCCGGCTGGCGCGGTTCTGGGCCATCCTGATGCGGAAGCGCTCCCACGGCGAAACGTAGTGATCACGCCTCGCGAAGCGCTCCATCTCGCGAATGCGGTCCTGCTCATGGCGCAGCCGGCCTGCCTCGCGGTAGTTCAGTTGACCCGAGCGGACGCCCTGGTCGATGCGATAGGACTGATTGTACTGCCGCCGATCAATCTGGTCCGCGGATGCCGGCAACGCGGCGAAGGCCGTCACGGCAACGATGGCGGTGGTGGTCAACGCGGTTGAAAGTTTCACGACTTGTCCTCCTCATTGCCAATTGTGATTGGCGATCATGATGAGGAGAGCTTAGTGGCCGCGCATTGAATGTGCCCTGAATGGCCGGTTAGGTCCGGTTCATGTTGGAACAGCGCCGGAGGCGGCGCGATCTGGCCATTGGCTCAAAAGGAAGAGGGCCGCTTACGCGACCCTCCGCCTCCTCATCGACATATGCGCCGCTAGCTGCGCCAGGCGCTCTTCACAAGCTGATTGTGCCGAGCCTGGGCGAAGCGGATCTGCATGCGCTCGAAGGCCGTGATCCGACCATCGGCGCGCGCCCGGCGCTCGAGCGCATTGAGGTTCCACTGGCTCCGCGCGATTGCCGCGCGCTCAGCCGCCGTTATCTGAGGGCGGTGATTGCCGTGATTGTACGACTTGCTCGGATATGCCATGGCGCCACCCGCTGTGATCGCGAGCACTACGGCGGCTGTAACAAGGGTCTTCATGATGCCTACTCCTGGCTTCTGCCGGCCCGCTGTCCCGTCGCCGCCATCTGGCGATCGTCGTCGCGGACGTGGCATCATGACGAGCCGGCCCCGGCTCCCCCGTCGCGATCGTCTCGGGAATTGTTTTCATGCCAGAGGCGACGGATGTGACCTGCTGGCCCGTTGCGCGGGCGCGACTACCGCTTGTCGAGCGCGTTGCGAAGAGCCGGGATCAAAGCGTCGGCGACCTTGCGGTGGCCCGAGGGGCGCCAATGACCGTCCTTCACCCAATAGTCGGCGAGGGTCAGGCTCGGGGTGGGGTCGATCAACGTCAGCGGCAAGCCCTCCGTCGAGCGACGGAGGGCACGGTGCGTCGCATCGGTCGGTTCCTTGAGATCGGGAAAGCAGTCGCCGAATTCGCATTTGGTCGGCACAGCCAGCACAACAACGGGGATGCCGCGCGCCGTGTAGGCGGCGGCGATGCGCCCGAGCAGCTTGGCGTTGATCCTCACCAATTGGTCGTTCTCGGGCGCATCCAGCGGCTTGACGTACATGTCCTTCTGATTTTCAGAGACCTGCGGTCCCCGCTGCCCGTAGTTGCCCAGGCTGCCGACGAGGCCGAGTAACGTCTTGTCCAGCAGTCGGAACAGATAAGACCCATCATGCAGGGCTTTCACAAAGCCCGTGTCGTACTTGTTCGGAAACCGCTTCACGTTCGGGATGGGATAGCCGTCGATCACGAGCTCTCCGGCGTCGTCGAGCCGCGCGAACGGCTTGTAGTAGCGGTATCGCTGCCAGAAGACATTGTCGACGAAGTCGTTGCCAAGGCAGAAGGCGATGACCACCACGTCGGGATCGAACGCGAGGACCTTGCCCGTCTGCAGAAAGTACTGAATCGGGCCATAGCCCGAGACGCCGAAGTTCAAGACCTGGGCATTGGGCAGCGCCCGCTCGACGAGCGTGGTGTAGAGGTCCGCCTGGCTGGCGCCGACCCCCCACGTGAAGCTGTCTCCGAGGACGGCGACCCGCTTGGCCCCTGGCGGCTTTTCGCGTGTGATTTCCGGGCCCCTTAGGCCGTGGCTGTTGATCGCAAGCTCGAACGAGAATTCGCTGCGCTCGAACGTGCCGCGCGCGCCCGGTTGGTTGGACCAGCCGAGCTCCGGATCATAGCGATAGAATTGATACTGATTGCCGGTAACGGGCTCGCCGGCGAGATCTCCGGCAAACAACCTGAGCCCGATCTCGGCTGCGCCAATGGCGATCAGCGTCGCCACCAGCATGATGGCAACTTTGCCCGTCAGCCGCAGCGCTGAAGAGACGATGCCAGCCTCCCCCAACCTTCCCCCGCGACTCCCCTAGCGCACGGATGGCAGGCCGGCAAGCCCACAGCGCACCGCCAATGCCGGGCGCAGCGCGGTTCGCGGGCCACTTAGAGCGGAATATTATCGTGCTTCTTCCAGGGGTTCTTGACCGTCTTGGTTCGCAGCATATTGAGCGCGCGACAGAGCCGTCGACGGGTACCATGAGGCAGGATCACCTCGTCGATGTAGCCACGCTCGGCCGCGACAAAGGGATTGGCGAACCGGTCCTGGTACTCCTTGATGCGGCCGGCGATCTTTACGGGATCGCCCAATTCGCTGCGGTAGAGGATCTCGGCAGCGCCCTTCGCTCCCATGACCGCGATTTCTGCTGTGGGCCAGGCATAGTTGATGTCGCCGCGAATGTGCTTGGAGCTCATCACATCGTAGGCACCGCCGTAGGCCTTGCGCGTGATCACGGTGACCTTGGGCACGGTCGCCTCCGAGTAGGCGAACAGCAGCTTGGCGCCATGCTTGATGAGGCCGCCGTACTCCTGTGCGGTGCCCGGCAGGAATCCCGGCACGTCGACAAAGGTGATGATCGGGATCTCGAAACAGTCGCAGAAGCGCACGAAGCGTGCGGCCTTTCGGGAGGCGTCGGAATCGAGGACACCCGCGAGGACCATCGGCTGGTTGGCGACGATGCCTACGGTGTGCCCCTCCATTCGCGCAAAGCCGGTAACGATATTGCCGGCGAATGTCTCCTGGATCTCGAAGAAGTCGCCCTCGTCCACAACCTTGAGGATCAGCTCTTTGATGTCGTAGGGCTTGTTGGGATTGCCGGGAATCAACGTGTCGAGACTCGCCTCGACGCGGGTGGCAGGGTCGCTCGTCGGCAAGACCGGCACGCCCGACTGATTGTGCGACGGCAGGAAATCCATCAGCCGGCGCATCTGCAGCAGCGCTTGGACGTCGTTCTCATAGGCGCGATCGGCAATGGAGGATTTTGTGGTGTGCACCTTCGCGCCACCAAGCTCCTCCGCCGTCACCGTCTCGTTGGTCACGGTTTTGACCACGTCCGGCCCGGTGACGAACATGTAGCTCGTATCCTTCACCATGAAGATGAAGTCGGTCATGGCGGGGGAGTAGACGTCGCCGCCGGCGCACGGCCCCATGATCACCGAGATCTGGGGGATGACCCCGGACGACAGCACGTTGCGCAGGAACACCTCGCCGTAGCCGCCCAGTGCGGCCACGCCTTCCTGTATGCGGGCGCCGCCGGCGTCGAAAAGGCCGATGATGGGCGCGCGCGCCTGCAGCGCCATGTCCTGAATCTTGGTGATCTTGCGGGCATGCGCCTCGCTGAGGCTGCCGCCGAACACGGTGAAGTCTTTCGCAAAGACGAAAACGACGCGGCCGTTGATGGTGCCCCATCCGGTCACGACGCCATCGCCCGGAATCTTGGTCTTGTCCATGCCGAAGTCAGTGGCGCGATGCTCGACGTACATGTCGAACTCCTCGAAGGAGTCCTCATCCATCAGCAGCTCGACCCGCTCACGCGCCGTCAGCTTGCCACGCTTGTGCTGGGCCTCGACGCGGGCGTGCCCCCCTCCAATGCGGGCGTTGGCGCGGCGCTTCTCGAGCTCGTCGATGATGTGCTTCATGTCGGCCGCCCCATTGCTTTCGCCTTACCCATCCCACGTTGATTAGCATGGGTGTCGAGGCGCACAAATCGTGGGATTCGCCAAGGTAAAGCCCCACCTGCGCGGGCCCGACAGGGGGCCCTACCGCCCGCCGCGGGCGATCAGCAGGTTCGCAATCTCGGTCTGGCCGCGGCTGCGCGCATGGGCGAGCGGGGTCACGCCCTCGCGATCGGCGATGCTGGGATTGGCTCCGGCCGCGAGAACGAGCTTGGCGGCCTCGATGTGGCGCGGCCCACCATCGCCCAGGATGACGATTTCCAGGAGGCACGTCCAACCGAGGTTGTTGACGTGATTGATGTCGATGCCGCTCCTCAGCAGCACCTTGATCGCCTCGACGTGGGCCCGTTCGCAGGCCGGGATCAAAGCGTTGCCGCCGTAGCGGTTGCGAATGGACAGGTCCGGCGCTCGCGTCATCATCAGCTCGATGAGCTCGGCGTGCCCACGTGCGCCAGCGAGCAGCCAGGGCGTGTCGAGGTTGGCCGCCTGGGCATTGATGCTGGCGCCCGCCTCGATGAGCCCGCGCGCCATGGCCATGTCGCCGCGATCGACCGCGATCAGAAGCGCCGTTCGGCGCTGGCCGTCGGCCGCATCGATGGGTGCACCGGCGGCAACCAGACGGCGCACCTCGGCCTGATCGCCTGTCATTGCAGCTTGGAGCAGCCGCGGCCCCAGGTCCTGCTGCGCTGGCAATCCGGTCACGAAGCCCCCCACCGCCATAACCGCAAAAAGGGCGAACAGCACGCCTCGACGGCCACCGGCCATCGCTTTTTTCGGCGTGGGACTTCTCCGTTCCACGATTAGGTGGGGGACTGCTCCTGAGCCTCGCGCGCCGCGGCCGCCCGGGCCTTGTCCTCGACGCCCTTGACTGAGGTATCGCGATCCACCAGCTCGATCACGGCGCGGGGGGCGCTGTCGCCGAAGCGAAAGCCGGCCTTCAACACGCGCGTGTATCCGCCGGCGCGATCCTTGTACCGGGTCGCGAGCGTATCGAAGAGCTTCTTGACCATCTCCTCGTCGCGCAGGCGCGCCACGGCCAGCCGCCGAGAGTTGAGGTCTCCGCGCTTGGCCAGCGTGATGTACTTGTCCATCACACGGCGCAGATCCTTGGCCTTGGGGAGCGTCGTCACGATCTGCTCGTGGCGGATCAATGCGGCGGCCATGTTGGCGAACATCGCCTGACGATGGCCGCTGTCCCGGCTGAACCGCCGGCCCAGCTTACGATGTCTCATTTCAATCGACCCTTATGTTGTCATGCAGGGAGGTTCTGCGGCCTCACCTTGCCCGTCTCGTGCCCCTCCCCCGGCCCAGGGGGGCCGGAGAAGCGACGCTTTGCTCTCAATACTGATCCTCGAAGCGCTTGGCCAGCTCCTCGATGTTGTCGGGCGGCCAGTTAGGCACCTCCATGCCGAGGTGGAGCCCCATGGACGCCAGGACCTCCTTGATCTCGTTGAGCGACTTGCGCCCGAAGTTCGGCGTCCGCAACATCTCGGCCTCGGTCTTCTGGATGAGGTCGCCGATGTAGACGATGTTGTCGTTCTTCAGGCAGTTGGCCGAACGCACCGACAGCTCGAGCTCGTCGACCTTCTTAAGCAACGCCGCATTGAACGCGAGATCGGGGTGCTTGGTCTCCTCGACCGGCTTCTTCGGCTCTTCGAAATTGATGAAGACGGCCAACTGGTCCTGGAGGATACGAGCGGCCAGGGCCACTGCATCCTCGGCCCGGACAGACCCGTCCGTCTCGACCGTCATCGTCAGCTTGTCGTAGTCGAGGATCTGTCCCTCGCGGGTGTTCTCGACCTTGTAGGAGACTTTCTTGACGGGGCTGTAGAGGCTGTCGACGGGGATCAGGCCAATCGGCGCATCCTCGGGACGATTGCGCTCGGCGGGGACATAGCCCTTGCCGATGTCGGCGGTGAACTCCATGCGAATCTGCGCGCCCTGGTCGAGATGGCAGATGACGTGCTCTGGGTTGAGGATCTCGACGTCGGATCCCGCCTCGATATCGCCGGCCTTGACCGCACCGCGCGCGTCCTTCTTCAGGACCATGCGCTTCACGCCCTCGGAGTGCACCTTGAGCGCGATCTCCTTGATGTTGAGGATGATGTTGGTCACATCCTCGCGCACGCCGGGAATGGAGGAAAACTCGTGCAGAACGCCGTCGATCTGCACCGTCTTGATGGCGGCGCCCTGCAGCGACGACAGTAGCACGCGCCGCAGCGCGTTGCCGAGAGTCATGCCGAACCCGCGCTCCAGCGGCTCTGCCACCATGGTGGCGACGCGGTCGCGCTCGCGTCCGGCCTGAATGTTGAGCTTGTCCGGCTTGATCAGATCTTGCCAGTTCTTTTGAAGAACGTTTGCCACGGGAAGCCTCGCTGTCTACGACGGGGCAGGGGGCGTGCACCCGTCCGTCCGAATATTCAACTTGTGCGCACGCGGACCGGCGTGCGGGGCCGGCCCGACCAGTCGTCTGCTAGACGCGGCGGCGCTTTCTCGGCCGACATCCATTGTGCGGAATCGGCGTCACATCGCGGATCGACGTGATCTGGAAGCCGCTCGACTGGAGTGCGCGCAGCGCCGACTCGCGGCCGGAGCCGGGGCCACAAACCTCGACTTCCAGAACTTTCATTCCGTGCTCTGCCGCCTTCTTGCCGGCGTCCTCGGCCGCGACCTGAGCCGCATAGGGCGTCGACTTGCGGGAGCCTTTGAAGCCCATCGTTCCCGACGACGACCAGGCGATCGTGTTGCCCTGCGCGTCGGTGATGGTGATCATCGTGTTGTTGAAGCTCGCGTTCACGTGGGCCACGCCCGACGTGATGTTCTTGCGCTCTTTGCGGCGCACCTTGGCGCGCGCGGTCTGCTGCTGCTCTTTGGCCATTGCTTAGAGGCTTCCCAGGATAATCGTGCAGAACAAGAACGGCCGCCTGCGCGGCACGCTCGATGGAATTGCCGCGCTCAGACCTTCTTTTTGCCGGCGATCGGCTTGGCCGGTCCCTTGCGGGTGCGCGCATTGGTGTGCGTGCGCTGCCCGCGAACGGGCAATCCGCGGCGATGGCGAAGACCCCGATAGCACCCCAGATCCATCAGGCGCTTGATGTTCATCGCGGTCTCACGGCGGAGATCGCCTTCCACGACATAGTCGCGGTCAATGGTCTCACGGATCTGCAGTACTTCCGCGTCCGTCAGCTGGTTAACCCGGCGCCCGGACGGGATACCGACCTTTTCGCAGATCCGCTCGGCAAACTTCGGGCCTATACCGTGAATGTACTGCAGCGCGATGACGACACGCTTCTGCGTAGGAATGTTGACGCCGGCGATACGAGCCACGTGGTTCTCCTAGAACGGCAGGTTCATGCGGTTCAGTTCGACGCCTGCGGACCCCGCTTTGGCCTGCAGATCGTTATCTCTACACTCGAATAGGGCCGACGATCGGTTTCCAGATGCGCACGGCAGCCGGCCCCGATCTCGCCCCAAGTGCGGCATGAAATCGCGGGTCTTGTAGCGTCTTGTGCCGCCCGCGTCAATTGCGCCCGCCCGCGTCAAGCCGCCACGAGCCCCGCCAAGGCCTTTTCGATGCTCCTGGTCACGTCGTCGATGTCCGCCATGCCATCAATCGAGACCAGGTGCCCTTTGGCGAAGTAGTAACCAATCAGGGGAGCCGTCTCGCGGTGGTAGGCCATGAGGCGCTTGGCCACCGTCGCCTCGTTGTCGTCCGCTCGGCGCACGAACTCGGTCGACCCGCAGACATCGCAGACGCCCGCGCGCGCCGGCTGCTTGAAGGTATCGTGGTAGCCCGCACCACACTTCGCACAGGTAAACCGACCCGAGATGCGCTTAACGAGAACGGCGTCGTCGACCTTGAACTCGATCACGGCATCGATCACCCTGGCCTTCGACGCGAGCAGCTTGTCGAGCGCCGCCGCCTGCCCCAGGGTCCGCGGAAAGCCGTCGAGGATGAACCCCTTCTTGCAATCGGGGGATGCAATGCGCTCGTCGATGATCCGGATGACGATGTCGTCCGAGACCAATCCGCCGCGCTCCATGATCGCTTTGGCCTGCAGCCCGACGTCGGTACCCGCTTTGACCGCCGCCCGTAGCATGTCGCCCGTCGACAGCGAGACGATCCCATGCTTGGCGGCGATGCGCTGCGCTTGCGTTCCCTTACCCGCGCCAGGCGGTCCCAGCAAAATGAGTATCATCGCCGTGCTTTCGTCCCACCGCGAAGCTTCGCCTTCTTGATCAAGCCTTCGTACTGATGAGCCAGGAGGTGGCTTTGGACCTGCGCGACCGTATCCATCGTCACGGAAACCGCGATCAGGAGCGAGGTGCCTCCGAAATAGAACGGCACTGCCGCGTATGAGATCAACAGTTCCGGCAGCACACAAACGACCGAAAGGTAGATCGCACCGACGACCGTGATGCGCGTCAACACGTAGTCGATATATTCGGCGGTCTGTGCACCCGGGCGGCGCCCCGGCAAGAATCCGCCGTATTTGCGGAGGTTGTCGGCCGTTTCCTGCGGGTTGAACACGACCGCCGTGTAGAAGAAACAGAAAAACACGATCAGCGCGACGTAGATCAGCAGGTGCAGCGGCTGGCCGCGCCCGAGCGCAGCGACGACGGCATTCAGCCACTCCGGACCCTGGCCGCTCGAGAACTGCGCCGCCGTGATCGGCAGCAGCAGCAAGGACGAGGCAAAGATCGGAGGGATGACGCCGGAAGTATTGAGCTTCAGCGGCAGATGCGAGCTGTCGCCCTGGAACATGCGATTGCCGACCTGGCGTTTGGGGTATTGGATCAGCAGCCTTCGCTGGGCGCGCTCCATGTAGACGATGACGACCACCACCGCCAGCATGAGAACGAGGAGCGCCAAGAGCAGGAACGTCGACAGCGAGCCGGTGCGGGCGAGCTCGAACATGGCGGCGATCGCCGACGGCAGGCCGGCGACGATCCCGGCAAAGATGATCAGCGAGATGCCGTTGCCGACGCCGCGCGCGGTGATCTGCTCGCCGAGCCACATGAGGAACATGGTTCCGCCGACCAGCGTGATCACCGTGGTGATCCGGAAGAACCAGCCTGGATCGATCACCACCGAACCCGTGCTCGCACGCGAACCTTCAAGGCCGATGGCAATGCCGTAGGCCTGGAAGGCCGCGAGGGCGACGGTGAGGTAGCGGGTATATTGATTGATCTGCTTGCGACCCTGCTCGCCTTCCTTCTTCAACTGCTCGAGCGTGGGAGACACTGACGTCATCAGCTGCATGATGATCGACGCCGAGATGTACGGCATGATGTTCAAGGCAAAGATCGCCATGCGTTCGACGGCGCCGCCGGCAAACATGTTGAACATGCCCAAAATGCCGGTCGCGTTGTTCTTGAACGTCTCGGCGAAGGCAGCGGGGTCGATGCCGGGCAACGGAATGAAGGTGCCGAGCCGATAGACAAGCAGTGCTGCGAGGGTGAACCAAATGCGCCGCTTGAGATCCTCGGCCTTCGCGAAGGCGCCGAAGTTCAGGTTTGCGGCCAGCTGCTCGGCTGCGGATGCCATTTTTCTCGTCTCCCGAAACACGAGCTCATCGCAGCTCGTGCCCCCTTACAGCGGGTCCTACGGCGCGGGGCGACGTCAGCTTCCGCTCATTTCAGAGATGCGCAATCGCCCCCGGGGTGCAACTTAGCGTGTCTGACGCGCCGCCGGAACCGCACCGGGCGCTTCGGCCGCGCCGACGCCGATGCTATTCGTCGGCGGCACCCTTCTTCTTGGCACCTTTGGCCTTCTTGGCCGCAGACTTCTCACGCTTGGCCACGTCGGCAGCCAGAACCTTCTTCTCGATCAGTTTGACCGCGCCGCCGGCCTTTTCGATCGCGGCGGTTGCGGACGCCGAGGCGTGATCCACGGTGAGTTGCAGCTTGGCCTTGAGCTCCCCGCTGCCGAGGATGCGCACGCCGTCCTTGGCACGGCGAATGATGCCGGCGGCGATCAAGGCGGCGCTGTCCACGGGCTTGCCGGCGTCGAGAAGACCAGCCTCGACAGCCGCTTGGAGGTCCCCGAGGTTGACCTCGTTGAAGCTCTTGCGCTGCCACTTGTTGAATCCACGCTTGGGCAGGCGGCGGTGGAGCGGCATCTGACCACCCTCGAAACCGCCGATCCGCGCGCCGGAGCGGGCGGTCTGGCCTTTGCCACCGCGGCCGCCGGTCTTGCCGACTCCCGATCCGATGCCGCGGCCGATCCGGACGCGGAACTTGCGGGCGCCGGAATTGTCCCTGATTTCGTTGAGGCGCATATGCTTTCCGCTCCCGATCCTCAGCTCTTCTCGTCCACGATGCGCACGAGATGAGAGATCTTATTGATCATGCCGCGAACAGACGGAGTGTCCACCAGCGTGCTGCGACGGTTCATTTTGTTCAAGCCGAGGCCGGCCAGCGTTTGGGCCTGCCGAGCGGGCCGGCGCTGCGGGCTCGCAATCTGCTCGATCGTGATGGTCTTACCAGACCGATTGTCAGCCATATTGCATCACCCTTGTGCAATCCGCGCGGCGGGACCGGCTTACGCCTCCGCCGCAGCTCCCTCTGCCTCTGACGAGCCGTCGCGACGGCGCGCAACGATCTCGCCATACTTCTTGCCGCGCCGGGCTGCCACCGCGCGCGGGTTCTCGAGCGATTTCAGCGCATCGAAGGTGGCGCGCACAACGTTGTAGGGGTTGGTCGAGCCGAGCGACTTGGCGACGACATCCTGCACGCCCAGCATCTCGAACACGGCGCGCATGGCGCCGCCAGCGATGATGCCGGTTCCCGACGAGGCGGAGCGCAAGACGACCTTGCCCGCGCCGTGGCGGCCTACGGTATCGTGATGCAGCGTGCGGCCTTCGCGCAGTGGAACACGAATGAGACCGCGACGAGCGGCCTCCGTCGCCTTGCGGATCGCTTCCGGCACCTCACGGGCCTTGCCGTGGCCGAAGCCAACGCGGCCCTTGAGATCGCCGACAACAACGAGCGCTGCGAAGCCGAAGCGCTTGCCGCCCTTCACAACCTTAGCGACACGATTGATGTGCACCAGCTTGTCGGCGAACTCGCTGTCGCGCTCCTCGCGGTCACGGCCGCGCTCTCTACCGGGGGAACGTGCCACGTACCGATCCTTTCCCTAGAAACTCAGTCCGCCCTCACGGGCGGCATCTGCGAGCGCCTTCACGCGCCCATGAAAAATGTAGCCGCCACGGTCGAAGACGACCGCCTTCACGCCGGCCTTGATGGCCCGCTCGGCAAGGAGCTTGCCCACCGCGGCCGCAGCCCGCGTGTCGGCGCCCGTCTTGAGGCTGCCGCGAAGATCCTTCTCGAGGCTCGAGGCCGCGGCAACGGTCGTTCCGCCGTTGTCGTCGATCACCTGAGCATAGATATGCTTCGACGAGCGGTGCACGGACAGGCG
>JAESFN010000175.1_pt1 | contig 90178 bp, 92 predicted proteins | sample 9269411 | NCBI WGS metagenome assembly JAESFN01 (sample SAMN14505399, study PRJNA617100) | algae metagenome | isolation source: Iphinoe sp. HA4291-MV1 and co-occurring heterotrophs from trail next to... | place: USA: Maunawili Falls, Hawaii | collected 2009-07-25
GAAATAATTGTCGTGCATCGGCACGACCTTGCCGAGCCACTTCCTGACCAGCTCCGGATATTCGCGGATCGCCTCGCTAATCGAGCGGAAGATGACGCCCGCCGCTTCCAGCTCCTTGCGGAAGGTGGTGGCGACCGAGACGCTGTCGAACACCGCGTCGACCGCGACCTTGCGCGCGCCCTCGACGCCGGCGAGCACTTTCTGTTCCTCGATCGGGATGCCGAGCCTTTCATAGACGCGCAGGATTTCGGGATCGACTTCGTCCAGGCTGCCCAGCTTCGGCTTCGCGCGTGGCGCGGCGTAATAATAGGCGTCCTGATAATCGATCGGCGGGACATTGAGTTTGGCCCAATCGGGCGGCGTCATCGTCAGCCAGTGGCGAAACGCCTTCAGCCGCCAATCGAGCATCCATTCCGGCTCATTCTTCTTGGCGGAGATGAAGCGGACGGTGTCTTCGCTCAGCCCCTTCGGCGCGAAATCCTGCTCGATGTCGCTGGTGAAGCCCCATTCATACGTGGAGAGCCGGTCGGCCGCTTCCTGCGCTTCGGCGTTGCGCGTGGCCATCAGGCGGCTCCACTCAGACTGGCGAGCGTCACGCCCGAAAGCGCCCCGCGGATAGCATTGTTCACCGGCCCCCAATGCGGGCGGACATGGCAGGCCCCTTCCAGCGCGCAATCGTGCCGGCCGGTCTCGACGCACGAGGTCAGTGCGATCGGGCCTTCCACGGCCTCGACCACATCGGCCAGGCTGATCTCAGCCGCCGCGCGGGTCAGCACGAAGCCGCCGCCGCCCCCCCGCGCCGAGCGGAACAGGCCGGCCCCGGCGAGCTTCCCCAGCAGCTTCTGCGTGGTGGGGAGGGGAATGCCGGTCTCGTCCGCCAGCACCGTCGCCGACAGCCGCGCGCCTTGGCCCGCGCGCGCGGCGGCGGACATGATGACGACGGCATAATCGGCGAGGTTGGACAGGCGCATGGGTTCAATCGGACTGTTTTGGTCGGATTGCATGTGGGGGAGGGGGCTTTCCGAGTCAAGCGACTAGAGGCGCTGCTCCGCCCTACCGCGTCGGCACGGGCTCCGGCCCGGAATAATCGTAGAATCCCCGCCCGGCCTTCCGGCCGAGCCATCCCGCCTCGACATATTTCAGCAGCAGCGGCGCCGGTCTGTATTTGGGATCGCCGGTATCGTCCTGCAGCACGCGCAGGATCTCCAGCAGCGTGTCGAGTCCGATCAGGTCCGCAAGCGTCAGCGGCCCCATCGGGTGACCCAGGCCCAGCTTCACGCCCTGATCGATATCGACCACCGATCCGGTGCCGTCGCCCAGCACGAAAAAAGCCTCGTTCAACAGCGGCAGCAGGATGCGGTTGACGATGAAGCCGGGCCGGTCCTGCGCCAGCACGACGGTCTTGCCGATCCGTTCGGCGAAACCGCGCGCGGCGTCGGTCGCGGGGGCGGCAGTGGCGAGGCCGGAAATGATCTCGACCAGCGGCATCAGCGGCACGGGGTTGAAGAAATGAATGCCGATGAACCGCGCCGGGTCCGAACTCGCCTGCGCCAGCCGCGTGATCGAGATCGACGAGGTGTTGGTCGCCAGCACCGCGTCCGCGCCGAGCGCCGCGCCCACTTTTTCGAAGATCATGCGCTTCACCGCCTCACGCTCGGTCGCGGCCTCGATGATCAGGCCCGCGTCCGCCATCGGTGCATAGTCGCCGACCGGCTGGATCAAGCCGATCGCGGCGTCGCGCGCTTCGGCTGTGATTTTCTCCTTCGCGACGAGCCGGTCCAGCTGTTTGGCGATCCCGGCCTTGCCCTTCTCGGCCAGTTCCAGCGAGACGTCGGCGAGGATCACGCGATATCCCGCCTGCGCCGCGACCTGCGCGATGCCCGCGCCCATTTGACCTGCACCGATGACTCCGATTGAATGCATCTGCTTCCCTTTCGTCATGCCGGACTTGATCCGGCATCCCGCTTGTTCCTCGTCGCTAGAAAGGAAGCGGGACCCCGGTTCAAGCCCCGGGGCGACAGGAAAGGGGTTAGGGGGCCGTGCCCGGCGGCTGGGCTTCAGCGAGGATCAGGGCGAAGCGGTCTTCCTCGTCGGACCATTCCGCGATCGGCGTCCAGGCGCCGGCGCGAAGCAGCAGGCGGGCATCGCGCGCGCCGTATTTGTGGCTGTTCTCGGTGTGGATCGTCTCGCCGGCACGCATCTCGAAGCGCTCGCCCTCGATTCCGAAGCCGATGTCGCGGGTCGCTTCCAGATGCATTTCGATGCGGCCGTAAAGATCGTTCCAGATCGCGCGATGGCGGAAGGCGTCGACCGGAATGTCGGCATCCAGCTCGCGGTTGATGCGGTGGAGCAGGTTCAGGTTGAACGCCGCCGTCACCCCTTGCGCATCGTCATAGGCGCGGACCAGCGTATCGACGTCCTTGATCCGGTCCATGCCGATCAGCAGTATCGCGCCTTCGCCCAGCGTCTCGACCATCGCCCGCAGCAGGTTGACCGCGGTGCGCGCGACCATGTTGCCGATCGTCGAGCCGGGGAAGAAGCCCAGTTTGGGCAGCGACGCGATCTCAGGCGGGGCCACGATCGGATGCATGAAATCGGCTTCGAGCGGCAGGATCGAAAGCTTGGGAAAATCGGACGCGAGCGCCGCGGCGGATTCGCGCAGGAAATCGCCGGAGATGTCGATCGGCACATAGGCGGCGGGTTCGACCGCTTCCAGCACATGCGGCGTCTTGGTCGATGAGCCGGAGCCGAACTCCACCACCGCCCGGCCCGGCCCGACGATCCGCGCCACGTCGATGCTGTGCTTCGCCAGCAGGGCGGTCTCGATCCGTGTCGGATAATATTCGGGCAGGTCGGTGATCCGCTCGAACAGCTCGGAGCCTTCGCGATCATAGAACCACCGCGCCGGGATCGCGCGCGGCCGCATGCGGAAACCGGCGAGCACGTCCGCGCGAAAGGCCGGATCGACGTGGACTGGGGCTTCGACGTTCATATGTCCTTCGCAAGCCGCAGGCCGGTGAACTGCCAGCGCTGATGGGGGTAGAAGAAATTGCGGTAGCTCGCACGCACATGCCCGCGCGGGGTGGCGCAACTGCCTCCCCTCAGCACGAACTGCCCGCTCATGAACTTGCCATTATACTCGCCGACCGCGCCCGCCGCCGGTTTGAAGCCTGGATAGGGGCGATAGGCGCTGCCGGTCCATTCCCAGACCGATCCGAACATGCCGTAGTCGCTCGGCCGCCCCGAGCTCGCTGCGTCGAGGAATTGGCCGTGGCTGGGATCGAGGCCGGCGGCGGCATGCTCCCACTCCGCTTCGGTCGGCAGCCGCGCGCCGGCCCAACTCGCATAGGCATCCGCCTCGAAGAAGCTGATGTGCGTGACGGGCGCGGCGGCCTCGACGGGCTGAAGCCCGTCGAGGCCGAAGCTGGTCCAGCCTTGGCCGTCGCCTTCCCAGTAAAGCGGAGCGTCCACGCCCTCGCGCCGCACCCAGGCCCAGCCGTCGGACAGCCACCAGCGCGGGTCGCGATACCCGTCGTCGGCGATGAATGCGCCCCAGTCGCCGTTAGTGATCGGGCGGTCGGCGAGCGCATAGGGTTGGAGCAAGGTCTCGTGGCGCGGGCCTTCGCAATCGAAGGCGAAGCCGGCGCCATCGTGGCCGATCTGGGTCACGCCGCCGTCAAACTCCCGCCATCCCCCGCTCGTCCCGAGCGAAGTCGAGGGGCGTGTGACGGACTTCGGGGAGCGCCCCTCGACTTCGCTCGGGACGAGCGAAAGAGGATGGCGATAGCCGATAGCCGGTTTCAGGGGATTCTGTGAAAAAAGATGAAGCAGGTCAGTGAGCAGCAATTCCTGATGCTGTTGCTCGTGATTGGACCCCAGCTCCACCAGTGCGCCTGCCGCGTCATCCAGACCAGGCAACGCATCCGCCAGCGCCTGATCGACATGGGCGCGGTAGGCGCGGATTTCATCCAGGCTGGGCCGGGTGATCATGCCGCGCCGCTGGCGGGCGTGGCGCGGGCCTTCGGCTTCGTAATAGCTGTTGAACAGATAGGCGTAGCTGGGGTCGAAAGCACGGTAGCCGGGCAGGCCGCGCAACACGAAGGTCTCGAAGAACCAAGTCGTGTGGGCCAGGTGCCATTTGGCGGGCGAGGCGTCGTCCATCGACTGTACGGTCGCGTCGGCGTCGGACAGCGGCGCCGTCAGGTCGAGCGTCAGCGAGCGCGTTGCTCCGAATAGGCGCGCGAGCGGCTCTTCCTCCACAATCGTGTCAGTCTGGCAGGTCATGACGCCCCTTCCCAAGCCCCAACGCGACCGTTCCGATATAAGTTCCCTGTTCGTTCGCGTCTATCGCGATCCGCCCGGCACCCATAGAACGTCGCCGCCGGATCGGCTGGCGACCAGCCGTGCCGCCACGAACAGATGGTCGGACAGGCGGTTGAGATAGGCGAGCGCCTGAGGATTGAGCGGCACTTCGAAGCCCGCCGCCACTGCGCTCCGTTCCGCCCGCCGCACGATCGCGCGGGCCAAATGCAACGCCGCGACCGCCGCCGTGCCGCCGGGAAGAATGAATGATCGCAGCGGTTCGAGACGATCGTTCATCGCGTCGATCTCGTTTTCCAGCCGTGCGACCTGGGCAGGAACAATGCGCAACACCATTTCCGACGGCGCGAAATCGTCGCCGGGCGTCGCGAAATCGGCGCCCAGGTCGAAGAGGTCGTTCTGGATGCGGATCAGGTCCGGCGCGATCGGGTCATCGCCCAGCGCCGCGACAGCGACGCCGATCGCGCTGTTCGCCTCGTCGACATCGCCGATCAGGGCCATCCGGGCCGCGCTCTTGGGCACGCGCGATCCGTCGACCAGCCCGGTGGTGCCGTCGTCGCCGGTCCGGGTGTAGATCTTGTTAAGCTTGACCACGCCTAGCGCGAGAGCATCAGGAGCAGCGCGGCGATCAGCACGGCGATCGCCTGGAACATGATGCGGCCCATCATCATCTTGTTTTGCTTCAGGCCCGAAGCGCTGGGGCCGTGCGCCTGCGCTTTCAGATCTTCCTCGGTCGTCTTCAGGAACACGATGATGCCGCGGACCAGCATCACCACGGTTGCGATCGCGGCGAGAATGAGGAGGATCCAGAGGAAAGTAGTCATGTCCCGTATTTAAGCCTCCGACAGTTGGAATCCAAGCGGCGCCTCGCCGCGACGGAACGCCGCCATGATCGCGGCCGGGTCCTCCCCGTTCGCGCGCAGATCGGCGAGGGTGAGAGCGCCATGCCGCTTAGCGAGACGCTCACCATCGGCGCCGATCAGCAAGGGGTGGTGGTGATAGTGAGGCACTGGCAGGCCGAGCAGCGCCTGCAGCAACCGATGGATGTGCGTGGACAGGAGCAGATCGCGGCCCCGGATCACGTCGGTCACGTCTTGCGCGGCGTCATCGACCGTCACCGCCAGATGATAGCTGACCGGCGCATCCTTGCGCGCCAGCACCACGTCGCCCGGCAGATCGGGTCGGGCCGCGACGTCGCCGACGATCGCGTCATGCCAGTCGAGCGGTCCCGTCAACGCTACCGCCTTGCCCACATCCAACCGCCACGCATGCGGGCGGGCCAGATCGGGATCGACGAGTCCGCGACAGGTCCCCGGATAGAGCGGCCCCTCCGGCCCGTGCGGCGCGGAGGCACTGCGCTGAATATCCGCGCGGGTGCAGAAGCAGGGGTAGACGAGGCGCTGCGCTTTCAGCCGCTCCAGCGCCTCGGCGTAAAGCGGTATCCGCTCCGATTGCCGCACGACCGGCTCGTCCCACTCAAGCCCCAGCCAGCGCAGATCCTCCTCGATCCCCGAGACAAATGCCTCGCGGGTGCGCCCTGGGTCGATATCCTCGATCCGGAGCAGGAAGCGTCCACTCCGCGTTCGGGCGAAGTCGTGGCTCAACACCGCGCTCATCGCATGCCCCAGATGCAACCTGCCGGTCGGGCTGGGCGCGAAACGGGTTGTGGATAAAGCTATGGACAAAGTTGTTGGCCGGGTTGACGGGGAATCGTGGCGGATGTCATTTTCACGTCACCAAATACGGGCAGACGCCCGGACGAAAAAGAAGGGGCAGGCCTTTGTACCATCCCGATCTGATCCGTCATCCGGACAGTTGCCCGGCCCTGGTGCTGAACGCCGATTATACGCCGCTCAGCTATTATCCGCTGAGCCTGTGGCCTTGGCAGACCGCGATCAAGGCGGTGTTCCTCGACCGGGTGGATATCGTCGAATCCTACGAGAAAGAGGTTCGAAGTCCCACCAGCGCGATGAAGCTGCCATCGGTCATCGCGCTCAAGCAATATGTCCGGCCTTCGCAACACCCCGCCTTCACCCGTTTCAACCTTTTCCTCCGCGACCGCTTCAGCTGCCAATATTGCGGCACCGCTCGCGATCTTACCTTCGATCATGTCGTCCCGCGCGCTTATGGCGGCCGCACGACCTGGGAGAATGTCTCGACCGCCTGCGCGCCCTGCAACCTGAAGAAGGGCGGCCGTACGCCGTCCGAGGCGCATATGGCATTGTTCGAACAGCCATATCGCCCGACCAGCTGGCAGCTGCAGGATCACGGCCGCGCTTTCCCGCCCAACTACCTGCACACGACCTGGCGCGACTGGCTCTACTGGGACGTCGAGCTGCAGGCCTGAACCCTTCGGACCTAATGACGTTTCTGGCCGTTCCCGATCGCAAGGCTCCGTTGCGAGCCGAGAGGAGGACATATGTCAGAAGCGCAATTCACCGACGCGATCGCCCTGCTGAAAGCCGATCATCGCAAGGTCGAGGATTTGTTCGCGGCGTTCGAGAAAGCGAGCGAGGATACACGCAAGGAAAAGCTCGCCGGTCAAATCTGCACCGAGCTCAAGATCCACACGATCATCGAGGAAGAGATTTTCTATCCCGCACTCGACGGCAAGATCGAGGACGACCTTCTGAAAGAGGCCTATGTGGAGCATGACGGGGCGAAAGTGCTGATCAACGATATCGAGAGCGGCCAAGGCGCCGACGATGATTTCTACGACGCCAAGGTGGAAGTCCTCTCCGAAGAGATCGAGCATCACGTCAGGGAAGAGGAAAAGCGCGGCGACGGCATGTTCGCGCAGGCGCGCGAAGCCGGAGTCGACCTCGTCGCTCTGCGCGACAAGATGCTGGCCCGAAAGGAAGAACTCCTGGCTCAGGCCAAGGCCGGCGGATTGCCGCCCGCCAAGCCCACCGCCGTCGAGGCGATGCCGGCCTGATCGCTTCCGGCGACTGCGATCACCGCGCTATAGGCGGGCGAATGCCGGTTTTGCCCGCCCCTTTGACCGATTGGTTCGCCGCCAAGGGCTGGGCGCCACGGCGGCATCAGCTGGAAATGCTGGCGGCGGCAGCGGCGGGAGACCATGCGCTGCTGGTCGCGCCGACCGGATCGGGCAAGACGCTGGCCGGCTTCCTGCCAAGCCTTGTCGAGCTGATCGAGCAACCGGTCGATGGGCTGCACACGCTCTACGTCTCGCCGCTAAAAGCCCTGGCTGTCGATGTGCAGCGCAATCTGCTGACCCCGATCGAGGAGATGGGTCTCGACATCCGCGTCGAGACCCGGACCGGCGACACGCCCTCCGATCGCAAGGCGCGGCAACGGGTTCGGCCGCCGCAAATGCTGCTGACGACGCCGGAATCGCTCAGCTTGCTGCTCTCCTATCCCGAGAGCTTTCAACTGTTCGCGACGCTCAAGACGATCGTGATCGATGAGGTTCACGCCTTCGCGACGGGAAAGCGCGGCGACCTGCTCGCGCTGTCGATGGCGCGTCTGCAGCGGATCGCGCCCGATCTGCGCCGCGTCGCGCTTTCCGCCACCGTCGCCGATCCGGATGGCTACCGTGCGTGGCTGGCACCCGATGGCGACATCGACGCGGCAAGGCTGGTGCAGGGCGAGCCCGGAGCCGAGCCGAATATCGCGATCGTGATACCCCAGGGCCGAATCCCCTGGGCCGGACATTCCGGCCGCTACGCCGCGCCGCAGGTGATGGCGGAGATCGAGACGCATCGCACCACCATCGTCTTTTGCAACACGCGCAGCCTTGCCGAGCTGATCTTCCAGGATCTGTGGACGGTCAACGAACTGAAGCTGCCGATCGGCATTCACCACGGGAGCCTCAGCCGGGAGGCGAGGCGCAAGGTTGAGCTGGCGATGGCCGAGGGGCGATTGCGCGCACTGGTCGCCACTGCCAGCCTCGATCTCGGCGTTCATTGGGGCGATGTCGATTGCGTCATTCAGATGGGCGCGCCGAAGGGAGCTTCGCGGCTGCTCCAGCGCACCGGCCGCGCCAATCATCGGCTCGACGAGCCATCCGAAGCCATCCTCGTCCCCGGCAACCGCTTCGAATATCTGGAAGCGCGGGCGGCGCTGGATGCCGTCGAAAGCGGCGAGCTGGATCATGAGACGTTCCGCCGCGGCGCGCTCGACGTGCTCGCTCAGCACATTTTGGCCTGCGCCTGCGCCGCTCCCTTCGACGAGGCCGAGATGCTGTCGGAGCTGCGCTCGTCGCTCCCTTACTCCGCGCTCTCCGACGCGCTGTTCGGGCAGGTGCTGAGCTACATCGAATCCGGCGGCTATGCGCTGAAAGCCTATGACCGCTTCAAGCGGCTGACCAAGGGACCGGACGGACTGTGGCGCGTGTCCCATCCCAAATTTGTCGCCCAGCACCGGCTCAATGCCGGCATCATCGTCGAAGCGACAATGATGAATGTCCGTTTCAAGAACGGTCGCACGGTCGGCAAGGTCGAGGAGAGCTTCGCCGCCACGCTCAGCCCAGGCGATACCTTCTTCTTCGCCGGGCTGGTGCTGGAGGTCGATCGGACGGAGGTGGAGGACCTGATCGTTCATGCCACTTCGAAGCCGGCGCGCATCCCGACCTATGGCGGCGCTCGGATGCCGATCTCGACCAATCTCGCGGATCGTGTGCGTGCATTTCTAGCCTCGCCTGCCGAATGGCCGCGTTTCCCGGACGATGTGCGGGAGTGGCTGGAAATGCAGGCCCGTCGCTCCGCGCTGGCCGGCCCCGATCAGCTGCTGATCGAGACGTTTCCGCGCGAAGGCCGGCATTACATGGTCGTTTACAGCTTCGAAGGCTGGAACGCGCACCAGTCGCTCGGCATGCTCGTTACCCGGCGGATGGAGACTTTGGGGTTGCAGCCCCTGGGCTTCGTCGCCAGCGACTATGCGATCGCGACCTATTCGCTGAAGCCCGTGACCGATCCGCGCCCGCTCTTCTCGCCCGATATTCTCGAGCATGAATTCGTCGACTGGGTGCAGCAATCGCACCTGCTGAAGCGCGCCTTTCGCGAAGTGGCGGTAATCGGCGGGCTGGTCGAACGGCAGCATCCGGGTAAGCGCAAGACCGGCAAGCAGGTCAGCTTTTCGACCGACCTGATCTACGACGTGCTCCGCCGTTACGAGCCGGAGCATCTGCTGCTGCGGGCGGCCTGGGACGATGCCCGCGCGAAAATGACCGATGTCGGCCGCCTCGCCGATCTGCTCGACCGCGCGCAGGCGACGATCCTGCACGTCGATCTGCCTCGCGTCAGCCCGCTCGCGGTGCCGGTGCTGGTCCTGATCGGCCGTGAGCGTGTCGCCCAGGGGACTGTCGACGACATATTGCTGATCGAGGCCGAGGCGCTGGTCGCCGAAGCGATGGCGGAGGACTGAATCGCCACTGACCTGTCCCGACAAGCCATTGATGGGTGTGAGCGCGCCACCCGTCGAAAGCGGATTGGGTGATTTGGACGGAAGGGCGTAAGACCGTTCCCCAGAAAACAAGGGGAGTGGTGTGATGTTGGCGTTGATCATGGGCCTGGCGCTGGCCGGCGCGACCGAAACGCCTCCGCCCGTGGAACAGAATGTCGCGCTTGGCACCGATCGCACCGACCGGATGACCGTCCCTGTGAGAATCGGCGAGTCCGAAGAAATGCCGTTCGTGATCGACACCGGCGCCGAACGGACAGTGATTTCGCGCCAACTTGCCAGCCGGCTCAATCTCGCCAAGGGGCCGGTGCGCAATCTCGTCACCGTCACCGGTTCGGGCAAGGTCGATACCGTGATCGTGCCGTCGCTGGAACTGTCCGGCTCGAAGGTCAGGGAAATCGAGGCACCCGCGCTCGACGAGGCGCATATCGGCGCCCACGGCATGCTCGGCATCGACTCGTTGCAAAGCCGACGCGTCACGCTCGACTTCAAGAAGAACGAGATGAAGGTGATGCCGTCCAGGCGTCCCGAAGATACCGACGCCGACACGATCGTCGTCACCGCGCGCAACCGCTACGGCCAGCTGATCCTCGTCGATTCAAGATTTCTGGGCGAAAAGGTGCAGGTGATCATCGACACCGGCGCGCAGACCAGCATCGGCAACATGGCGCTGCTGGAACGCCTCACCAAGCGCAAGAAGACGCCGAACCTGGTGCCAGTCACCGTGACCAGCGTGACGGGCCAGACGCTGCAGGCGCAGTTCGCGCACATCGACCGCATCCAGATCGGCGGCGTCGATATGAACAACATCCCGGTCGCTTTCACCGATGCCGAGCCGTTCAAGCGCTTCGGCCTCGCCAACAAGCCGGCGTTGCTGCTGGGCATGGACGCGCTCAGGCTCTTCCAGCGCGTCTCGGTCGATTTCGCGAACAAGCAGGTGCGCTTCATCCTGCCCGATCTGTCGGAACTGGGCGGACGGACGCTGGTCGCGGCACTGGATTAAATTTTTCGTCCCGTCTTTCATTCCGGGTCCGGTTGAAGAACAACGTCGGGAACGACGGGAGGGATGATTGCACAAATATCTGATCGGCGCCGCCTGCGCCGCCTTGCTGACGCAGCCGCTGGCCGCACAGCCGCTGCGGCCGGACCAGGCCAAGTTCCGCGAGCTGTATAAGGAGCTGGTCGAGACCAACACGACGCTGTCCGTCGGCAGCTGCACCGAGGCGGCGGCGAAGATGGCGGCGCGGCTGAAGGCGGCGGGATTCACCGGCCAGGACATCACTTTGTTCTCGACGCCGGAGCATCCGAAGGATGGCGGGCTGGTCGCGGTGCTGAAAGGCAGCGATGCCAAGGCGAAGCCGATGCTGCTGCTCGCCCATATCGACGTGGTCGAGGCGAAGCGGGAGGATTGGACGCGCGACCCGTTCAAGCTGGTCGAGGAGAACGGTTTTTTCTATGCGCGCGGATCCGCCGACGACAAGTCGATGGCGGCGATCTGGACCGACAGCCTGATCCGCTTCAAGCAGGACGGATTCAAGCCCAAGCGCACGATCAAGATGGCGCTGACCTGCGGCGAGGAAACCACCTACGCGTTCAACGGCGCCGAATGGCTCGCGAAGAACAAGCCCGATCTGATCGCCGCGCAATTCGCCCTCAACGAAGGTGGTGGCGGCCGACTGGATGCGGAGGGCAAGCGCCAGCTTCTCGCTGTCCAGATCGGCGAGAAAGCGACGCAGAATTACCGGCTGGAGACGACCAATCCCGGCGGCCACAGTTCGCGGCCGGTGCCGGACAATGCGATCTACGAGCTGGCCGATGCGCTGAAGCGGGTGCAGGGGCATGAATTCCCCGTTCACTTCAACGATGTGAGCAAGGCCTTCTACGCCAACACCGCGAAGATGCTGGGTGGTGAAATGGGCAACGCGATGACAGCGCTTGTCGCCAATCCGCAGGACGCGGCGGCGGACAAGATCGTTTCGGCCGACCCGACCTTCCATACGATGCTGCGCACGACCTGTGTCGCGACCTTGCTGGACGGCGGCCACGCCAACAACGCGCTGCCGCAGCGCGCCGGTGCCAACATCAATTGCCGGATCGCGCCGGGCGAGACGGTCGAGGGAACGCAGGAAACGCTCGCCAAGGTGATCGGCGATCCGAAGGTGAAGATCAGCATGGTCCCGCCGGTGCGCCCGCTCGCCGTTTCGCCGCCGCTTGATCCGAAACTGCTCGGGCCGATGGATACGCTCAACAAGAAATATTTCCCGGGCGTGCCGATGACGCCGATCATGTCGGCGGGCGCGACCGACGGCATCTTCCTCGAAGCCATCGGTATCCCCGTCTATGGCGTGCCGGGCATTTTTGGCGAGGCGGACGGTAATGGCGCGCATGGCCTCAACGAACGCATTCGCGTCCGCTCGCTCTACGAGGGCCGCGACTATCTGTTCGATCTGGTGAAACTCTACGCGGGCGCGGTGTGATGCGAGATGCGGCGCTCGACACGGGCGCCGCATCTGCTAAGCGCCAGTCATGGTTCCCTTTTCGTTCGCCGGGCATCAGCTGGCAGCGCTGCGCGACGGTGCGGTGTTCTGGCCGGCGCGCAAGGCGCTGATCGTCGCCGATCTGCATCTGGAGAAAGCGAGCTGGTTCGCCAAGGGCGGCCAGATGCTGCCGCCCTATGACTCGCTGGCGACGCTGACCGGGCTGACGGCGCTCGCCCGGCAGACGGACGCCGAGGAAATCTGGTGCCTCGGCGACAGCTTTCACGATAAGGAAGGCTGCGCGCGCCTCCCCGATGAACCGCGCCGGCTGCTGACTGAACTGACCCACAGCCTGCGGTTCGTCTGGATCACCGGCAACCACGATGCCGGCCTGGTCGACCATTGCGGCGGCGAGGTGAAGATCGAGGCCGAAATCGACGGTCTTGTCCTGCGGCACGAGGCCGAACCGGGCGAGGCGCGGCCCGAACTGTCCGGCCATTTCCATCCCAAGCTGCGCGTCGCGACGCGCGGCCGCAATGTCGCCCGGCGCTGCTTCGTGATGACCGGCACCAAGCTGATCTTCCCCGCGTTCGGCGCGCTGACTGGCGGCCTTGATGCGCATCATCCAGAGATCATCCGCGCGGTCGGGCGGCGGGCCGAGGCGCTGGTGCCATTGAACGACCGGCTGCTCCGCTTTCCGCTGATCGCCGCCTGACCTTTTTTTGCGGGTGCGAAGCGCCTATTATCGCTTCGTAAGCAGAACGGGCCTATCGGGGCCGGCGAGACCCGGAGCAGCCTTGAACCGAATCACCATCAACTTTCACGGCCTCGGCCCCTTGCCCGCGCATGTCGGCGCGGGCGAGGCGAGAGTCTGGTGCACGGACCCCGCGCTCTATGCCGATCTGCTTGACGAAGTCCGCACCGAGGCGGAAGCGCATGATCTCGACTATCTGATCACGTTCGATGACGGCAATCTCAGCGATATCGAGATCGGGCTGAAGCCGCTCGTCGATCGGCACATGGCCGCGATCATCTTTCCCTGCGCTGGGCGGATCGGTGAGAAGAACTATCTCGACCAAGGCGCACTGCGCGAGCTGGTTGCCGCGGGGATGGAGATCGGCAGCCACGGCTGGTCACACGTTGATTGGCGGCAGACCTCTCCCGAAACCACGAAGCAGGAGATCGGCGAGGCGAAGAACCGGATCGAGCAGGCGGCGGGCGCGGCGGTGACCACCGTCGCCATTCCGTTTGGCCGGTACAATCGGCGCGTGCTGCGCAATGCCGAGCTTTTCGAGACTATCTACACCAGCGACGCGGCGCTGGCCGATGCGTCGGCGCGTTTGCAGCCGCGTTTTTCCTACACCAATGACTGGCGGCGCGGATCGGTGGGCGCGGCGATCGCGGAAGCCAAGCGCCCGCTGAAGCGGCTGCGGCAAAGCCTGGCCATAACCTACAAGAGCTGGCGGTAAGAGAGCGGCATGTTTCAGTTCGAAACCCTTGTCCCCAAGCGGCCGAGCGTCGCGCCGGGCGCGCTGGACGGCCTGCCCGATCCCGACGCCAAGGCAGAGGCGCTGCTGAGCTGGATCGAACATTGCGTCGAGTGCGCGGCGCCCAGCTGTTACCAGACCTGCGATCTCTATGACCCCACGCCGCTGGGGAAATGCCGCCGCTTCGAGGACGGCATCGTGCCGGTCGCGCGGCCCGGCAAGGCGCCGATCGCCGAGATCAGGTTCAAACGCTGGGGCAAGCTGGAAGCGCAGGGCAATGCGACGCCGGTGCCGGTCCAGCGCGCGCGCTCTGTCGAGAAATGGGTTCGCTGGGCTTCGCGCCCGGTCAACCGGATCGGCCGGACGATCGCGAAGCTGACCCGCGACGACCGCTGGGCGACGGCGGCCGAGGCGCTGCTGAAAAAACTCAACAACCGGTTGCAAGCGGCGGGCGCGGGGCAGAAACTGCCCAATGCGTTCATCGCCGACATCTACAATCCAGGATCCAAGCCGCAAAAGCTGATCCTCACCGTTAACGTCGACCAGGGGCGGCTGACGCGTCCGATCCCGATCGAGCAGCAGCCGCGGCCGTTCCGCACCGCGATCACGGTCCAGCCTGGGCCGAACCAGCACATCATTCCGACCAGCGAGTTCCAGGCGATTCTCGGCTCCGGCCTGCCGTTCCTCCTCGGCCTGACCGTGGATGGCGACGAAACGGCGCACCTTGCGTTCGGGCGGCTCGATCTGGTGTGGCTGGCCGAGAAAGCGAAGCCTGCCGACACCCCGGCCAAGGCGCGGCCGAACGCCAAGTGCGTCGTCTTCGATCTCGACAATACGCTGTGGAAAGGCATTCTGCTGGAAGGCGCGGTCGAGCTGCGTGTCGAGATCGCGGAACTGTTTCGGCGGCTCGACGAGCGTGGGATCCTCATTTCCGTCTCCAGCAAGAATGCCGCCGAGGACGCGCTGGCGCAGCTGAAGGCATTCGGGGTGGACGAATATCTGCTGCATCCGCAGATCGGCTGGGATCCCAAATCCGAAGGGCTGCGCCGGATCGCGGCGGCGATTGATATCGGCATCGATACCTTCATCTTCGTCGACGATAATCCGTTCGAGCGCGCTGAGGTCGAGCAGGTGCTGCCGACGGTCGAGGTGCTGCCGGAAACCGCGATCCCGGCCTTGCTGGATCATCCCCGCCTGCAGGGCGCCGTCACGCCGGAATCAAAGGCCCGGCGGCAAATGTACAGGGAAGCCGCGGACCGCGAAGTCGCGGCGCAGAGCTTCGAGGATTATGCGGCTTTCCTGAAAAGCTGCGACATTCGCGTCTCGATCCGCCCGGATCAGCCGTCCGACTTCGATCGCATCGCCGAGCTGGTGCAGCGCACCAACCAGCTCAATTTCTCGGGCCGCAAATATGGCCGCGACGAGATCGCGGCGATCCTGCGCGACAAGGATCAGGCACGTTTCGTCGTCGATGTCGCCGATAAATTCGGCAGTTACGGCACGGTCGGCTTCGCCCTGGCGAGCTGGGCCGGCGATACGCTGACGATCGAGGATTTCATGCTGTCCTGCCGGGTGCAGGGCAAGTTCATCGAGCAGGCGCTCGTCTGGTATCTGAGTGAGGCGGCGGGCCGCGCTCCCGTCTCCCGTGTGGTGGTGAATTTCCGCAGGACCGACCGCAACGCCGCCGCGCACAAGGTGCTGACCACGCTCGGTTTCGAGCCGGATGGGGAAGCTTATGCGCGCAGGATCGTGCCGGGCCAGTTCCGAGTCGACTTTCTGGCCGTGAACTCACAGAACGGCCGCGATATCGCCGCCTGACGGGGGAGGGGACAAGAATTGCTGCCTCGGCTGAAGCGGTCCATCAAGGCCCGGATCGCGCGCTATACCGGCAAGGAACCGCCACTCGATTTCACGCGGAATCACTTTCCGCAGTATGAGATCGGACGCGGCACCTATGGCCGCCCGAACATCTTCGACTATCCGAATGATGCGCAGCTGAAGATCGGCGCCTTTTGCTCGATCGCGGCCGATGTCGGCATTTTCCTGGGCGGTAACCACCACCCGGAATGGGTGACGACTTTCCCTTTTGGCGCCTATTGGCCCGAGCATGAGCATCCCGATCAGCCCTTCAGCCGCGGCGATGTCGTGATCGGCAATGATGTGTGGATCGGGCGGGACGCCGTCATCATGTCCGGCGTGACCATCGGCGACGGCGCGGTGGTCGCGGCGCGTGCGCTCGTCAGCCGGAGCGTCGAGCCGTACATGATCGTCGGCGGCAACCCGGCCAAACCGATCCGTCCGCGCTTCGATCAGGAAACGATCGGCAAATTGCTGGCGATGCGCTGGTGGGATTGGCCGGACGAGCGGCTGCACAAGGCGGCGCCCTTGCTGCAGAGTCCTGACATCGCGGCGTTTATCGAAGCGGTCGAGACCGGCCGGGCCTGATGCTCCTGACGGTCGCGATCCCGACCTACAAACGGCCGGACATGCTCGGGCAGTGCATCGACTCGTTGCTGCCTCAGCTCACCGAAGATGTCGAAATCCTGGTCGTGGACAATGATCCGGACGGCAGCGCGCGCGCGTCGATCGAGGGGCGCGGAAATACTCGGCTCCGTTACGTGAACGAGACCGCGCCGGGCGTCGTCCAGGCCCGCAATCGCGCAGTCCGGGAATCCGCCGGCCGTTATCTGGCTTTCATCGACGATGACGAGATCGCGCGGCCGGGCTGGATCGATGCGATCAAGCGGCACGCGGGGATGGGCGTCGCAGCCAGCTTCGGCATTGTGACGCCGACCTATAAGGGCGCGGTCGCGCTCGGCATCGAGGCGATGGCCGACAATCTCTACACCCGCGACCTCAAGCAGCCCCAGGATGCCGATATTTCCGCCCGCTGGATCAAGACCGGCACCGGCAATTCGCTGTTCGACAAGGCCGTGTGCTTTCCGCGGCCCAACCCCTTTTCAGCGCATCTGAACGGCACCGGCGGCGAGGATGTCTGGCTGATGAAGTCGCTGGTCGAACGCGGCCTGACCTTGCGCTGGAACCCGGCGGCGGTGGTCGAGGAGCAGGTTCCGGCCGACCGGGCGACACTGGCCTATGTCAGCTCCCGCCGGTATCGGCAGGGGCAGCAGCGCATCGTGCTGATGCGCGGCGGTGGCGGCGTCAGCGGCTTGGCGAAGACCGCTTTGTGGATGAGCGTCGGCGCCGCTCAATTCGGGTTGCACAGCGGTCAGGCGATCGCGCTGCGGGCGATCGGCCGGCCGGCCTGGCGCGCGCAGATCGCGAAGGCGAGCGGCGGACTGGGCAAAGTGCTGTGGTGGCGGCTCTGGAACGCCAATCCCTATGCTGGCGGCGGCGGGGGCTAGATCGGCAAGCCGAAGCGCGGGCCGATCCACACCATCAGCGAATAGAGGACGATCGTCAGCGCGCAGCCGGCCGGCAACGCGAGCCAGAAGCCGGCGCCGCTCCTCAGCAGGGCCGGAATCAGCAGGAACATTGGCAGCGACGGGATCACATACCAGAAGGTCGCCTGGGCATGGGCGGCCATGTTCGCGGCGTCCGGCTTGTCGTGCCACAGCCAGATCATGCCGAGCACCGAGACCAGAGGCAGCGAAGCGACCAGCGCGCCAAAGCCCGGATAGCGCTTGGCGATCTCCGACGCGGCCGCGATCAGGATCGCGGAAATGATCGCCTTGATGGTTAGATATGCCATAACGAAAAAAGGGCGGCCGGAGCCGCCCCTTCCTCTGATCGCTTATTTCGCGGCGGGAACGGCGCCCGTCGCCGCATCCGGCTTCTTCGGCGGCGCGAAGCCGGCCTGATACTTCACTTCGCCCTCGGCCTTCTTCACCTTGGGCTCGAGATCGCGCTTGATCAGGTCCTGGAACTTCTTCTGCTGGATCATGCCTGTCGCGAGCTGCTGGGCCTGCGGACCGACCAGCGGCTGCACCTTGGTATCGGTGATCCGGTTGGCGACCATCACGCGGCCGGCTGGGATGATGAAGATTTCATCCTTCGGCATCTTCAGCACCTGCTGCACCAGCTCGGGATTGGCGGTGGCGGCATCCAGCGACGCCGGCGCGCGCTTGAATTGCAGATTGTCGGTCTTCAGCATCGCCTCGACCTCGTCCATCGTCTTCAGCGGCTGATACTTGCGCAGCACGTTCGGGTCTTTCGGCGTTTCGAACTGGATCTGGTCCACCGCGTAGATCTTACGCTCGGCGAACAGGTCCGGATTTTGAGCGACGAAGTCGGCGACTTCGGTCTGTGTCGGCGCCTTGACGGCCGAACTCATCTGGCGCTGCAGCATCTGGACGAGGATCTGCTCCTCGGCGCGCTTTTCCTGGAGCAGGAACATCGGCGTCTTGTCCAGCCCGCGCTCGCGCGCGATGTCGGCCAGGATGCGGCGATTGACCACTTGACCCAGCGCCATCTGTTCCAGCTGCTTCTTCTGTTCGGTGCCGAGATTGGGCGGCACGTTGGCGCCCTGCAGCTCGGCATTCAGCTCGTGAACCGTCACATCCTGGCCGTCCACGGTGGCGACGACCTGGCCCTTTTCGATCTCGCCTTCCTTCTTGCCGCAGCCGGCGAGCAACACCGCCGTCCCGATCATCAGGCCGGTGATAACCTTGTTTCGCATTACCTTCTCCTCCCAGGCGCCGGCTGAATGGCGGCGCCGCCGTTCCGTTGAGCGGGCGTATAGGCTAGCTCGACCAAAAATGACATCATCAAGCACGCGCGGTGGGCGCGCGGCCTAGCACACGCTCATAAGCGTTCAGCAACGGCTCGATCTGGGTGGCCCAGGAAAGCTCGCGCTCCACCCGTTCGCGGCCGAACGCGCCCATGCGGTTCCGCGCTGCGGGATCGTCAAGCAGACCGGTGATCTTGTCGGCCAAGTCCACCGGATCGTTGGCCCGTGCATAAAGCGAGGCCTCGCCCGCGCTCACCCGGCCCTCGGCCACCTCGAACTGCACGATGGCCTTGCCCATCGCCATATATTCCATGATCTTGTTCATCGTGGACTTGTCGTTCATCGGGTTGACCCGATCCGGGTTCACGCAAACGTCCGACGTCGACAGCACCTCGAACAGATCCTGGTCCGGCGCGCGGCCGGTGAAGGTCACATGGTCGGCGACGCCGAGCTTTTCGGCCAGCACCTTCATGTCATTGAGCGCGGAGCCGCCGCCGACCAGCGCGAACTGCACGTCGGCGCGGCCCTGATCGTGAACGATGTGACGCACCGCCTCGAGCAGCAGGTCGATCCCTTCCTGCTCACCCATCACGCCGACATAGCCGACCAGATGTTTGCGGCCATTGCGCCATTTCTCGACCGGCGCGACCGGCTTGACGCGTGACAGATCGGGGCCGGAGCGGACCACGAAGACATCGTCCGGCTTCTTGCCGCCGCGTTCGATCGCGATCCGGCGGTAGCTTTCGTTGGTGGCGATCGAGACCTTGGAGGTCTGGAAGGTCAGCCGCTCGAAGAACACCATCAGCTTCCAGAAAAAGCCGCGCCGCTCGAACTTCGCTTCGTAGAGTTCGGGATTGATGTCGTGATGATCGAAAAGGTAGCGGACACCCAGCAAACGGAGAGGCAGGGCGACAAGGAAGATCAGATCCGGCGGATTGCAGCCGTGGATGACGTCGATCCCGCCCCGGAAGAAAACACGCCAGGCCAGCAGCGACTCCCAAAACAAGGCCGCGCCATATTCGAGCAAATAGCCGAAAGCGGAGTTGGCATCTGCCGGCAGCGGGTGCCGGTAGATGTCGATGCCCTCTAGCGTCTCCCGCCGCGCCTCATAGCCTTTGCCGGTCGGGCAGATGATCGAGACCTTGGCACCCGCCGCCTTCAGCGTGCGCGCCTCCAGCCACACCCGCCTGTCGAACGGCACCGGCAGATTCTCGACCACGATCAGCACCCGCACGCCCTCGAGGCGAGCAGAGTCGATCGTCTCGAGTCCGCCAAGAGCCGGCGCGGCGTCGATCACGCGATGCGGCCCAGATCGATCGTCTTTTCGGCGGGGAGCACGAGCGTTTCGTCCACCTTGTTGCACACCAGCACGCGGGCATAGCGAGCCATGTCGATATCGCCCTTGGCGATCAGCAGCGTCTTCAGGCTGGGCAGCTGCGAATACATATAGCCCAGATTCTGGCCGACCAATTGTGTGGCATCGACATTCGGATCGTAGATCGCGAGATCATAGCCCGCGCGCAGCAGCTTGCGAGCGAGATCGATGTGCGGGCTTTCGCGCAGATCGTCGGTGCCGGCTTTGAAGGCCAGGCCGACCATCAGCACCGGCGCCCCCGGCCGCAGCCCCTCTGTCGCCACCTCGAACTGGAAATGCTTGTGCGCTTCGTTGGAGCGAATGACCGAATCAAGCAGGTGAGTGCCGCCGCCGACATCCGACGAAATGAATTGCAGCGCGCGCACGTCTTTTGGCAGGCAAGACCCGCCGAACGGACCGCCCGGACGCATGTAGTAGCTCGATATGTTGAGCTTGGTGTCGCTGACGAACACGTCGTGGATCTGGCGGGCGCTGATGTTCTGGCGCGCGCACAGCCGGCCGATCTCGTTGGCGAAGGCGACCTTGACGGCGTGCCAGCTGTTATCGACGAACTTGGTGAACTCCGCTTCGCGAAAGCCGGTGTTGAACACCGGCGCGTCGAGACCCTGATTAAGCTCGGTCATCGCCGCATTGGGCTGGCCGTCGCGGGTGCCGACGACGATCTTGGGGGGGTTGTTGAAATCCCAGATCGCGCTCGATTCGCGCAGGAATTCGGGATTGTAGACGATTTGGACCAAATCGGCCGCCCGGTCGCCCAGCGCAGCCTCGAAGATCGGCAGCACAAGCTCTTCCATCGTGCCGGGGCGGACGGTCGAGCGATAGGCGACTGTCAGGTTCTTGGCGCCGTGCTTGGCGACCGCGGCGGCGATCTGGCGCGTCACTTCCGCGATGTAGCTCATATTATGCGCACCGTCCGGCGCGCTCGGCGTGCCGACGCAGACAATGGCCAGATCGGTATCGGCGATTTCCTCGCCCACCGTGATCTTGGCGCGCAATCTTCCCTCGGCGTGCGCGTCGCGGATCAGCGCGTCGATGCCCGGTTCGGTGATCGGACTGTCGCCGGCGTTGATGCGGGCGACCTTGCCTTCGCTGACATCGATGCCGGTCACGTCATGGCCCTGGCCGGCGATGCACGCGGCAGATGTGCACCCGACATAGCCGAGCCCGAAAATGGCAACCTTCATGGCAGAAAAGCCCCTGTCTTGATCCGTGTTCAGGCGGTCGCGGCGGCCGCGCTGCGATGCGAGCCCGCATGGTCGCGGGCGATCCGCATCCAGAGATAGGTCGGCAGCGGCTCTTCGCGGAAGCGGTAGCGCGCCGTCTCGGCATCGGTGCTGCGCTCAAGCACGCCGGCGAGCGTCAACTCGTTCAGCTCCTTGGTCATGCGTTCCGATGGGCAATTCTCGACCAGGGACAGCGCGTCATCGGGACTGAACCAGCCGTCGGGGGTGCTGGCCGCGCGAGCCGCGGCATGGGTCAGCGCCGTGTATTGCGGGGCGAGGTATGGCTCGACCGCCGAGAGCAGGCGCGGATCGATGCGGCTCGCCGATTCATCGACTACTTTGTCGAGCGCGCCCCAGACATCGGCGAGTTCGATTCGCAGCCGTTCGGAATCGAGCGCGATCATCGACGCATGGTGACTGATCAACCGCACCAGATAGGGAGAGCCGTTGGACAGCGATTCGATCGCCTGGATCGCATCCTCGTCGAATGATACGCCGGCGCTCTTCTCACCGATATGGATAAGCGCGCGTACTTCATCGCTGGAGAGGCGCGGCATCGGCAAGCCGATGATGTTCCGCCGGATCGAGGGAATATAGCCGATCAGCTGCTGCAGATTGGAAGCGACGCCGGCGAGCACCAGCTGCACGCGCGCGGCGCGGTCGGACAGGTTCTTGATCAGCTCCGCCACGCTCTGGCGGAACTGGTCATTTTCGGCGCGGTCATATTCGTCGAGGATAATGATCACGCGGGTGCCGGTAACTTGGGTCAGCAGCTCGGCCAGCTGGCGGGCGTCGAAACCCTCGGGCAGGCGGTCGGCGAGCGTGCCTTGGGTTTCACCCAGCGCCGACGGATCGATGTCGCGCAAATAAAGCTGCGGAATATCGCGGAGCACGGCGCGGAAGATGTCCTCGAAGCTCGAGAACGCGCCGCACGAGGCATAAACGACCAAATAGCGGGATTCGCGCGCGATGTCGGCGAGGATGTGAACCAGCGACGTCTTGCCGATGCCCCGCTCGCCATAGATGACGACATGGCTGCGCTGTTCCTCGAGAATCTCGATCAGCCGCGACAGCACGGCCAGCCGACCGGCGAACTTGCTCCGCTCCGTCACCGGCTGGGCCGGGGTGAAGACGTCGCGCAGCGTCATGCGCGCTTTCATGAAGCGCGAAGATTCGGCGCGCGTCATGCCGCGTTCCACGGCCGACGACCGGAAAGTGGGATAGGCACCGCCGGAGGCAGCCGCGGCCGGCTCCGCTTCGTCCTGCTGGGTCTGCGCATCGATCGCGGCTTGGCGGGCGCGGCGCCGTTCAAGCAAAGCCTCGCGGTCTGGCCGGACCGGGCTATCATCCTGCCGGTTGCGCCGGAACCAGCCGAAGATTTTCTTCCAAAACGCCACGCTATTTCCTTCAACGCTGTCGAACGGCAGGCCGATGCCGGGCTTTAGCCGCGGCCTTGAAACGGCTTGATGACATAGTAGGTATAGGCCAGCACCGCGACGATGCCCAATGCGGCGAGTGCCTGAAAAGCGACGTTGTCCTGTTTCAGCCCCTCATTGCCGAAATAATTCGCGACCGCGCACCCGACTGCTGGCGGCAGATAGCTGAGGATCGAATCCTGCGGCTCTCCCTCACCTACGGACCGTTGAAGAAATATCACGATCAGGCCGGCGAAAATCGCGACCGTGACCCAATCATAAACTGTCTGCATGCTACTTTCTCATGACCGCTCGGCGTTCCGCTATCATCGAACCGGCCTCGTGACAAAGATGAACAATCGCCGATTCGTGGTGAATGAGCGCGGGCAGCCCTGCGCAACCTGACATTTAGGTGCTATAAACACGTCAATAAGTAGCTAACCAGTGTTTCCGAATCGCCACAGGCGCCGGCAAACCGTTCGCGCCCAGGCCCTCGCATGATTGCGGAGCGCCTTGGCACCGGATAGCCGCGAGAAACATTGAGGTCGCACGGAAAGACTGGCTTGGAAGGGTAAGGGGTTGAAAAACAAAAGCGCGCTGGGGCTGTTGCTGCTCCTAGGCTCGGCGGAAATCGCTTTCGCTCAGACCACGTCCCCCATTCCTCCCACGATCGGGGCCTCCCCGCGCGCCAATCGCGGCGCGCCGACCCGCCAGCTTAGCGTCCGCGCCGCGGTCGACGCCAGCTACGACAGCAACGCCTTCGGTCTCAGCGACGCGGCGGTCGCTCGCGGCAATATCGGCAATCGCTCGAAGGATGATTTCCGGATCACGCCGTCGCTGATCCTGGACATCTTCCAACCTTTCGGACGGCAGGCCGTCTTTCTGCGCGGCAATATAGGCTATGATTTCTACACGAAGAACACCCAGCTCAATCGCATCCGCGTCGGCCTGAACGGCGGCGCCAATCTCGCGGTGCTGAACAGTTGCACGGTGACGCCGAGCGCCAGTTATCAGCGCCAGCGCTCCAATGCCGGCGACATCTTCGCCGTCTCGCCTGTGCCGGTGGTGGATCGCGTCAACACCGAAGAGCAATTATCTTACGGAGCGGAGGCATCTTGCGCAGGCGCGATCGGTCTTTCGCCAACCTTCGGCTATCGTCACAGCCAGACCCGCAACACATCCAGCTTCTATCAGCTGAACGATTCCAACCAGGATTCGTTCGACGCGAGCATCGGCTATCAGCGCCCCTCGCTCGGCCGCATCTCGGTGTACGGCTCCTATTCCGAAGGTGAGTATATCCGCCGCAACGTCCTTGGCCTCCCGAACGTGATCCCTGGCATCCCCTCGGACGGCGTGAAAAGCTATTCGGTGGGCGGCCGGTTCGAGCGCGATATCGGCTCGCGCATATCGGGCTCGATCTCGGCCGGCTTCAGCTGGGTCGATCCGAAGTCGGTATTCTCGAGCAAGTTCCGCGGCAGCACCTATGCGCTCGCGCTCGCGGTCCGTCCGTCAGACCGGCTGAGCGTCAATGTCGACGCCTCGCGCTCCGCCGACCTTTCGAATACGGTGTTCGCCACGTTCGCGGTCACGCAGGTCTATAGCCTGAACGGCACCTACCGGCTCAATCGCAAGATGTCGGCCAATTTTGGCAGCTCCTACCAGAAGCGCGACTATCGGCAGAATGCGCAGGCGGTCGACAACGCCGCCGTCGTCAACAAGGACGAGTTCATTCGAGCCTATGGCGGCCTCGTTTATGATCTCAATCGACGGTTAAGGCTTAACGGTCTAATCAGCCAACAACGGCGCAAATCGGATAATGCCTTCTTCAACTACAACAACACGACTGTCAGCCTGGGACTCAGCTTCGCGCTGGGCCGCTGATCGGGACGAGGTGACATGAAGATTTCCAAGCATCTTTTCGGGCTTTTTTTGATCGCGTCGGCTTCGGTTGCCCAGGCGCAAGGCCAGGCGGCGAGCATGCCGCCCCAGGCACAGGCTGCCATACAGGCGCAGACCAACCGGCCCGCGCAAGCGACGCCCACGGCTCCCGCCCCGACTCCTGCGCCTCCTGCCCCCGCTACCAAGGCGGACAAAGACCTGCAGGCCGGCTACGTCCTCGGCCCTGACGACACGGTCGAGATTTCGGTGCTCGGCCAGCCGGAGTTCCAGACCCGGGCGCGCGTTCGCGCCAATGGCACGATCCAGCTGCCCTTCATCGGCGAGCAGAAAGTCGCGGGGGAAACCGCGCTCACGCTGGCCCCCAAGATCGCCGACAAGCTGAAGGCGGGCGGCTATTACGCCAAGCCCGTCGTCAACATCGAGATTACCGGCTTTTCCAGCCGCTATGTGACGCTGCTCGGCGCCGTCGCCCAATCGGGTCTGCAGCCGGTCGACCGATCCTATCGCCTGTCCGAGATCATCGCGCGGGCCGGCGGCATTCGCGAGACGGGTGCTGATTTCATCACGCTCACGCGGGCCGACGGCGTGCAGAAGGATTATCCGTTCGAGAAGCTGGCGACGGGCGGCCCCGAGGACGACCCTGTCGTCAACCCGGGCGACAAAATCTATGTTCCAGACGCCGACCTCTTCTACATGTATGGTCAGGTGAATGCGCCTGGCGTGTATCCGATCCGGGGCGGCGTGATGACGGTGCGCAAGGCGATCGCGCGCGGTGCCGGCTTCACCGCCGCCGGTTCGCCCAAGCGGATCAAGCTGTATCGCGACGGCCAGGAACAAAAGGCCGATCTCGACATGACCGTGAAGCCGGGCGACGTGTTCGTCGTCGGCGAACGCGCTTTCTAAGGACCGCTTGCGATGAGTCTCGTTCAGTTCCTGCGTATCTTGGCGGCCCGCAAGGCGATCATCCTGGCGACGCTGCTCGCCTGTTTCTTCGCGGCGACGATCACCGTCAACCTGCTGCCCAAGCGCTATGAGGCAAGCAACCGCGTCCTCATCGACGTGACCAAGCCGGATGCGTTCATGGGTCCCATCTCGACCCAGGCGATGTCGTCGTACATCGCCAACCAGATCAAGATGATCAAGGACGTGCAGACCGCGGGCCTGGTCGTCGACAATCTCGGCTGGGCGGCCGATCCGAACAACCAGGCCGCGTTCGATGCGGCCGGGCGCCCGGGCGGTGACATTCGCGACTGGCTCGCCCAGCGCATCGTCGATGCGACCGAAGCGAATTTCGTCGAGGCGAGCTCGATCATCGAGATCAGCTATCGCAGCACCGATCCGGCCAGCGCCCAGGCGCTCGCCCAGGCGATCCGCGAGGCGTTCCTGAAGCTGAATCGCGACCAGCGCGTCGCCACCGCGCAGCGCAGCGGCGCATCTTATGACGCGCAGGCTGCCCGCGCCCTTGTCGAGGTCCAGAAGTCCGAGGAAGAGCGCACGCAGTTCGCCAAGGTGAACGGCATCATCTTCCAGCCCGGCAATATCGATCTGGAAAGCGCGAAGCTGACTGCTCTGTCCAGCGCATCGGCGGCGCCCACCGCGCCGCAGATCATGCCCGGCGCGCAGAGCAACCCGCAGATCGCGATGGTCAAGCAGCAACTCGCGCAGGCGCAGGACACGCTGGGGCCGAATCACCCGACCTATCAGGCGCTGCAGCGGCAGCTCGCGGCGCTTCAGCAGTCGGACGGCGGCGGCGGCTCGGTCATCAAGGGGACCAGCAAGGCCGAGATCGAGAGCGCCTATAATGCGCAAAAGGCGCGCGTGCTCGGCCAGGCCGATAAGATCGACCGGCTGAACCAGATGATGGCCGACATTCAGGTCAAGCGTGACCAATATCAAAAGCTCGCCGGCAAGGCCGAGGAGATGAAGGCGGTCGCCAGCTCGAACGATTCCAATCTCGAGCCGCTGGGCAATACCAATCTGCCGGATGATGCGGTGTGGCCAAACAAGCCGCTGGTGATCGGTGGCGCGGTTGGCCTCGGCCTGGCGCTCGGCGTGCTGCTGGCGTTGCTGGTCGAACTGCTCGCCCGCCGCGTCCGCAGCGAGGACGATCTGGAATACGCAAGCGGCGTGCCGGTGCTGGCGACTGTCGGGCAGGAACAGTCGGACAAGGGCATGATGGCCTGGGTGGTGCGCCTGATCGACCGCAATGCCAATCGCCGCAAAGACGCGTTTTCGGAGGCCTGACGATGAGCATGAAGATGGCGCTCCAGGAAATGGAGCAGGGCGTAGGATCTCCGGCGCCCCTCGCCCGCGGCGAGACTCAGTATCAGACCGTGCCGCCGATCGAATCGGTCATGATCCATCAACCGCAATCGATGGAAGCGGAGGCGATCCGCGCCCTGCGCACTCGGCTCGCGGCGCAGCATTTGCGTGAAGGACGCCGTTCGATCGCGGTCTGCTCGGCGGCCGCGGAATCCGGCTGCACTTACATCGCGCTGAACCTTGCCGTGGCGATGGCGCAGGCGGGTGTGCGTGTCGCACTGGTCGACGCCAACCTGCGCGACCCGATGGTCGCCGACCTGTGCGGCCTGCCGCTCGAAATGCCGGGCCTCGCCGAATATCTGACTTCCGATTCAATGGGCATGGCCGAAATCGTCGATGCCGGGCTGATGCCGAACCTGGCCGTGATCGGCGCCGGTGAAGTGCCGGCCAACCCGCAGGAATTGCTGTCGGGCGCGCGGTTTCGCGGCCTGGTCGATCAGCTGCTGCGCGAATATGACCTGACTATCTTCGACACTGCGCCGGCCAATGTCTGTTCCGACGGCCAGAAAGTCGCGACGATGGCCGGCTTCAGCCTGATCGTCTCGCGCAAGCACAAGACCTATGTCGAGGACGTCAAGACGCTGGCCAAGCAGCTGCGCGCCGACCGTTCGGTCGTCGTCGGCTCGATCCTGAACAGCTTCTGATGGATATGTCGACCCGCCCGATGAGGGCGCAGCTGGCCCTGCGCCCCCTGCTCGGCAGCCACTGGCCGATCCTGCTGGGCCTGCTCGTGCTGCTGGTTCCGACCCTGATAAGCGTCGCGACCCAGTCTTGGACAGGCGAGGCCGGCGTGCACGGGCCGATCGTGCTGGCCACCGGCATCTGGCTGTTCGCCCGCCGCTGGCGCGAGCTGCTCTCGATCCAGCAGCCCGGCAATTTGGGCGTGGCGCTGGCGGTACTGATCCCCTCGCTGCTGGTCTACACGTTCGGGCGGGCGCTCGGCTTCCTGGCGCTGGAGGCGCTGGCGCTGCTCGGCGTGTTCGTGGCTGCCTTCTACGCCTGGTTCGGCGCGGAAGCGGTCAAGCGGATGTGGTTTCCGATCATCTATCTGTTGTTCGTGGTGCCGATGCCCGGCTGGGTGATCACCACGTTGACCGCGCCGATGAAGGAATATGTATCGCTCAGCGCGACATGGCTGCTGTCGCACGCCGGCTATCCGATCGTGCGCGAGGGCGTGACGCTTTATGTCGCTCAATATCAGCTGCTGGTGGAAGATGCCTGCGCCGGCCTCAATTCGCTGATCAGCCTGACCGCGATCAGCCTGTTCTACATCTACATCCTGCATAACGCGTCGTGGCGCTATGCGTTGTTCTTGATGCTGTGGATCGTGCCGGTGGCGCTGCTCGCCAATCTGGTGCGCGTGATCATCCTGGTGCTGATCACCTACCATTTCGGTAATGCCGCGGCACAGGGCTTCCTGCATTCGACGGCTGGCCTGGTGATGTTCGCGACCGCACTGCTCGGCATATTTGTAGTGGATGGAGCGATGACGCCGGTGCGCAAGCTGTTGACGAGGAAAGCGGCATGATCGGCCGACGCGATTTCATCATCGGAGGCGCCTGCATTGCCGCCGCTGCCAGCGCCGAGGTGCTGCGCCCGCACAAGCGCGTCGTGCTGCTCGACGATCGGCAGAAGCTCGATCCCGTGATCCCCCGCTCGTTCGGCAAGTGGAAGGCGCGGGAAGGCGAAGGGATCGTCGCGCCGCAGAGCGAGGACAGCCTCGCCGCCAAGCTCTACAACCAGTCCGTTTCGCGCATGTACGAGGATCCGGACGGCAATGTCGTCATGCTGCTGATCGCCTATGGCAACACGCAGAGCGACACGCTGCAGCTGCACCGGCCCGAGGTCTGCTATCCCGCTTTCGGGTTCGAGATCGTCGAGAACAATGCCGCCGCGATCCCGATCGGCCACGGCACGACGATTCCCGGCCGCAACCTGGTGGCGAGCGTGCCGGGCCGCGACGAACGGATTACCTATTGGACGCGGGTCGGCGAGTATCTGCCGGTCAGCAACAGCGAGCAGCGAGAGATGCGCTTCCGCATCTCGCTGGCCGGGATCATTCCCGACGGCGTGCTGGTCCGCGTTTCCAACATGTTGACCGAAGATGCGCCCGCGTTCGCGCTCAACGGCAAATTTGTGACCGATCTTTTGGCGGCGCTGCCGCCTGCGGTGCGGCCGGCACTGATCACGACCGACAAGGCCCGGGCGCTGGCCTGATCGCGCGCCCGGCGCGAAGCAAAGGACCCATGCTGCAGGAAACCACCAGGATCGAGGCACAAGCGCCTGAGCCCGGTCCCGCCATCCCGGCGGTGCCAGGCTCGCGCTCGCCTGTCCTGCTGGAGATCGCGATCCTGATTCTGCGCGCGGCGGAGATGATCAGCGTGGTCGCGACCGCGTGGGTCGCGGCGGCGCTGGTGCTCGATTTCATCCCCACGCGGATGGCGCCCTCCTATGGCAACGCCGCGCTGATCGCCGGCCTGTTCTACGCCGCGCTCGCCGAAGTGACCGGCTGCTACGACATCGACACGCGCTTTTCCGTCCGCACCGGCTGGGCGCGGGTGATGACGGCATGGCTGTCCACCGGCATGTTCCTGATGACCCTGGGCTTCCTGCTCAAGGTCTCGGAAGATTTCTCGCGCGGCTGGGCGGTTGCCTGGTTCCTCGCCGGCGGCGCCGCATTGCTGATCATCCGTGCAGGCGGCACCGCCTGGATGCGGCGGCTGAAGCAGCGGGGCGTGTTCAATCATCGCGTCGCGATCTTCGGCGCGGGTTCGCAGGGCGACCGGCTCGCCAAATATATTCTCGGCAATGATAAGCTGACGATCGATCTGGTCGGCTTCTTCGATGATCGGCTGCCGGAGCGGCTGCCGAAGCGCGAGGTGGTGCTGCCGCTACACGGAAATCTGAGCGACCTCATCGCTCATATCCGTCGCGGCCTTGTCGATCAGGTCATCGTCGCCTTGCCCTGGTCGGCCGAAAAGCGCTTGCAGGAAGTCGTGGCGGAGCTGGCGATCACGCCGGTGCGCATTCGCCTGGCACCCGATCTCGCGACGTTCGCTTTCGCTCAGCGTCCGGTGGTGCTGCTCGGCGACCTGCCGGTGATGACGCTGTTCGAGCGCCCGATTTCGGGCTTCGATCAGATCATCAAGAAGATCGAGGATATGGTGATCGGCACGCTGGCGCTGATCCTGCTCGCGCCGCTGTTCCTGATCACCGCGATCGCGATCAAGCTGGACAGCGCCGGGCCGGTCTTCTTCCGGCAGGATCGCGAAGGCTTCAACAACCAGCGCTTCCGGATCTGGAAATTCCGTTCGATGCGCACCGACCGCTGCGAGGCGGACGGTATCGTTCAGGCGCGCAAGGACGACGACCGCATCACCCGGGTCGGCCGGTTCCTGCGCCGCACCAGCATCGACGAGCTGCCGCAGCTTTTCAATGTGTTGTCGGGCGAGATGTCGCTGGTTGGTCCGCGCCCGCACGCCGCCTCGACCAAGGCCGGTGATCGCGTCTTCTCCGAAGTCGTCGACCACTACGCCGCCCGCCACAAGGTTAAGCCGGGCATGACGGGCTGGGCGCAGGTGCATGGCTGGCGCGGCGAGACGGACACCGAGGACAAACTGCTCAAGCGGCTCGAGCACGACCTTTATTATATCGAGAATTGGTCCGTGCTGCTCGACCTCTACATCATCGCGCGCACCGGGATCACGTTGGCGTTCCAGAAAACCGCTTACTGAACCAGGCGCTTCAGCGTCTCCAGCTGGTCCGCCTCCACGGCCGGCTTGTCGGTGCGGATGCGGGCGATACGGGGAAAGCGCATCGCCACCCCTGATTTGTGCCGGGTCGAGGCGTGGATCGAATCGAACGCGACTTCGAAAACCAGGGACTTCTCGACCTCGCGGACTGGGCCGAAACGCTGCATAGTGTGATTGCGCACCCAACGGTCCAGCCAACGCAGCTCTTCGTCGGTGATGCCGGAATAAGCCTTGCCGACAGGCAGCAGCTCGCCGGCATCTGTCCAGCAGCCGAAGGTGAAGTCCGAATAATAGGATGACCGCCGGCCGTTGCCGCGCTGTGCGTACATGACCACGCAATCGGCGGTCAGCGGATCGCGCTTCCATTTATACCAAAGCCCGACCCGTCGCCTGGTGACATAGGTGCTGTCGCGCCGCTTCAGCATCACGCCCTCGATCGCCGCATCCCGCGCGCCGGCGCGGACCGCCTCCAGCGCTGTGAAGTCCTCCGCTTCGATTAGCGAGGAAACATCAAAATGCTCGGGATCGAGCGGCTTGGCGAACGTCTCCAAGCGCGTCCGGCGATCATTCCAGCCGAGCTCGCGCAAATCCTCGGCGCCGTCGAACAGGATGTCGTAGAGGCGGACGAACGCCGGATAGTCGGCGAGCATTTTCACGGTCACGGCCTTGCGGTTCAGCCGCTGCTGCAGCGCGTTGAAGCTGGCGGCGGCTCCGCCATGCTCGTCCGCGCCCTGTGCCTCGCCTTTCACCATCAGCTCGCCGTCGAGCACGCCGGGGGTGCGGAAGGCGGCGGCGATCTCGGGAAAACCGCGCGTGATGTCGTCGCCCGCGCGGCTGTAGAGCCTGGTCTCGCCGCCGGCATGGACGAGCTGGACGCGAATGCCGTCCCATTTCCACTCCGCCGCATAGTCGGCCAGATTCACGCGCAATTCTTCCAGCGGGTGCGCCAGCATGAATGGGCGGAAGACGGGCAGGTCGGTCGCGATCGGCTGGGCGCCGCTCCCGTCAGCCCATGCGAACAGAGTCGGATAAGGCGCTGCGATCCCGTGCCAAACTTCCTCGACCGCCTCGACGTCCAGGCCGAACGCCTGGGCAAACGCGGTCTTGGCGAGGCGTGCCGTGACCCCGATCCGCAGCGCGCCGGTCGCCATCTTCAGCAGCGCGAACCGCTCGCCCGGCTCCATCTGGTCCAGATAGGCGGCGAGCACTCCCGGCGCTTCGGAACGCGACAAGGTGCGGAAGCGATCGACCACCGCGCCCAGCCGCAGGTCCAGCATTTCCCCGGGCGGGTGATCGGGGCGCGGCCAGAGCAGCGACACGGTCTCCGCCGTATCGCCGACATAGTCGCGGCTCATGCGGAACAGCACCGGATCGACGCGTTCCTCGACCAGCGCGCGGATCAACGCCGGCTTCACGGCGGGCAGGTCGAGTCCACCGGTCAGCGCCGCCAGCGCCCAGCCGCGATCGGGGTCCGGCGTGGCGCGAAGATAGTCGCCGATCGGCTTCAGCTTGGCATTGCGCGATCGGGTGTAGACGAGCCGTTCCAGGAGAGTGGCGAAGGCGCGCATCCGGCCTCAACCGCCGCTCGTCATGGTCAGTTCCGGACCGTTTGCAGGATCGGCAACACCTGCTCGAGCAACGCCGGATCGCCGACCGCGACGATGTCGCCGGCACTTCGCTGGTCGAGTGGCTGGCCGTGCCAATCCGTCATGCGTCCGCCCGCGCCTTCCACGACCGGCAGCAGCGCGGCGAAATCGTAGAGCTTCAGCCCGTCCTCCACCACCAGGTCGGCATGACCGGAGGCGAGGAGCGCGTAGTTGTAGCAGTCGCCCCCAAGCAGCGTGTCGCCGGCCGCCGATCGGACCGGGTCGAACGCGCTGCACAGCCACGGCGCCGTGGTGGCGAACAGAGCCGTGGCCAAGTCGGTGCATGCCCGCGTGCGGATTGGCCTGCCATTCAGCAATGTCGGTCGTCCGGCGGCGCCGATCCAGCGCTCGCCGGAAACCGGTTGGTCGATGACGCCCAGCACCGGCTTGCCGTCTTCCAGCAGCGCGATCAGGGTGCCGAAGATCGGGCGGCCGGCGATGAACGACCGGGTGCCGTCGATCGGGTCGAGCACCCACACGCGCTCGGCATCGGGACGGTCGGCGCCATATTCCTCGCCGATCACGCCGTCACCGGGCCGTTCGCGGCTGAGCAGAGCGCGGATCGCGGCTTCCGCCTCACGATCGGCCTGGGTCACAGGCGAGGCGTCGGCCTTCATTTCCTGGACAAAGGATGCACGAAAAAAGGGGCGAATCTCGGCGCCGCTGGCATCGGCGAGCTGATGGGCGAGGGCGATATCGTCCTGAGTCACCTGTTCGCTCTGGCCTCGTGTCAGCAAATGTTCAACTGGCGGGCGCCATGCGCAGGACAATGGATCGGCGGGCATTTCTGGCAGGCTGTGCGGTGCTGGGGTTGGCGGCGCCGGCGCGCGCCTACAATTCGGCGCGGCTTTCGGTGCAGGTGAAAGGTGAGGGGCGGGACGTGATCCTGATCCCCGGACTCACCAACGGCCGCGACGTTTGGGACGGAACCGTCCGCGCCATACCCGGCTATCGCTATCATCTGGTGCAGGTCGCGGGCTTCGCGGGCGACCCGGCGCGCGGCAACGCGAAGGGCGAGATCGTCGCGCCGCTGGCGGCCGAGATCGCCCGCTACATCACCGAGGCAGGACTGAAATCGCCGGCCATTATCGGTCATTCGATGGGCGGCGTTATCGCGCTGATGCTCTCCGCGCGTTTCCCGGCGCGGGTGGGCCGGGCAATGACGATCGACATCCTGCCCGCGCCGGCCAGCGGCTTCGGTTTCGCCGGCACGCAGGTAAAGCCGTTCGCGGACGCGCTGTTCGACGCGTTCAGCGGCTCCGCGCAAGGTCGGCTGTTCCTCGACGGCCTGATCGACGGCGTCACCGGCACAGGCGTTCAGCGCAGCCGCAGCGACTCAGCCGTGGTCGCGCGCGCCACCCACGAGCTGGCGACGCTCGATCTGACGCCCGAGCTGCCACGCATTCGTGCGCCATTCACCGTGGTCTATGCCGTTCCCGACGACGCGACCGATGCTGCCGCGATCGACCGGCTCTACCGCACCAGCTATGCCACCCTCAAAAGCGCCCGAATGCGCCGCATCGCCGGCAGCGGCCATATGGTGATGTTCGACCAGCCCCAGCGCTTCTACGCGGATGTGAAGGCTTTCCTCGCCTAGGGCGCCAGCACCGTGTCGCGCGCTTCCGGCAGCATCTCTGGATAGTCGAGCGTGTAGTGCAGACCCCGGCTTTCCTTGCGCGACAGGGCGGAGCGGACGATCAGGTCGGCGACCTCGACAAGGTTGCGCAGCTCCACCAAATCCGGCGTCACGCGGAAGTGGCCATAATAGTCGGCGACTTCCTGGCGCAGCAGCGCGATCCGGTGCTGGGCGCGCTCAAGCCTTTTGGTCGTGCGGACAATGCCGACATAATCCCACATGAAGCGCCTTATCTCGCGCCAATTGTGCTGGACGATGACTTCCTCGTCGGAGTCGGTGACGCGGCTTTCGTCCCAGCCGCGGATCGGCGGCGGCAGCGCGAAGCTGTCCCAGTTCGCGTTGATGTGCTTCGCCGCCGCCTCGCCGAACACGAAGCATTCGAGCAGCGAGTTGGAGGCGAGGCGATTAGCCCCATGCAGGCCGGACTGGGTGACCTCGCCTGCCGCGTAAAGCCCAGGTAGGTCGGTGCACCCGTCCAGATCGATCATCACGCCGCCACAGGTATAATGCTGCGCAGGCACCACCGGGATCGGCTGCTTGGTGATGTCGATGCCCAGCGTCAGCAGCTTGGCATGGATGGTTGGAAAGTGGCCGGTCACGAAGTCGGCCGGCTTATGGCTGATGTCGAGGTGAACATAGTCGAGGCCCAGCCGCTTGATCTCATGGTCGATCGCGCGGGCGACCACGTCGCGCGGTGCCAGCTCGGCGCGCGGGTCGAAATTGGGCATGAAGCGGTGGTTGTTGGTCGGCAGCTTCAACAGGCCGCCTTCGCCCCGCACCGCCTCCGTGATCAGGAAGTTCTTGACCTCTAGATTGTAAAGGCAGGTCGGGTGAAACTGCATGAACTCCATGTTGGAAATGCGGCAGCCCGCCCGCCACGCCATCGCGATGCCGTCGCCTGTCGCCCCGCGCGGCGCGGTCGAATAGAGGTAGGTGCGGCCGGCACCCCCGGTCGCGAGGATCGTCGCGCGGCCGGTGAACAGTTCGACATGGCCGCTCCGGCGGTTGATCGCGTAAATGCCCCACACATGGCCGTCGCCGGAATAGCGCACGCCGTGGCGGCTGGTGACGAGGTCGATCGCGACGCGGTCCGGCACCAGCGTGATGTTCGGATGGGCCTGCGCCGCGCGCTCCAGCGCCTGCTGCACCGCCCAGCCAGTCGCGTCATCGACATGGACGATCCGACGGTGGCTGTGGCCGCCTTCGCGGGTCAGGTGAAGCGCTCCCGCTTCCGCGTTGAACGGCACGCCCAGCTCGGCCAGCCGCTCGATCGCGGCGGGCGCGTTCTCGACCACGAATTCGACGGTGGCGCGGTTGTTGAGGCCGGCGCCGGCGACCATCGTGTCCTCGATATGGCTTTCGAAGGTGTCGCCGTCTTCCAGCACGGCGGCGATTCCGCCCTGCGCCCAGGCAGTCGATCCTTCCGATAGGCCGCCTTTCGCCAGCACCACGATGCGAAAGCGGTCGGCGAGGTTGAGTGCCGCCGTCAGTCCCGCAGCTCCGGACCCAAGAATTACGATGTCGAAAGCGTGGGTCTGATCGGTCATGATGGCGTCCGGTCTATCGGGCCGCCGCCGGGGTGCAAGCAAATCCCCGCACTGCCGTTGCGGGCAGAGCGCGCCGGTTCCAGCAAAAAACCGTTTGTCGCCGCCATTCGCCGGTGATTCGCCTCAGCGTGTCGCATCGTCCTTTTTTGGCACAATCACATACCGCAATGACCCGCTCGCGGCTCGTTCGGCCGCCCTCCTCGGCAAAGGGAGGCTTGTTGCGGGGAATTTCTAATGGCTGTCTACAACATCGCCAATCGCGCGGAGCTGGTTGCTGCGCTCAAGTCCGCTACGGGCGGCGAAACCTTCGTTTTGGCCGCCGGAAACTATGGCGACATCGACATCAGCAACCGCAACTTCGCGGCAACGGTGACGATTCAGTCGCAAAGCGCCACGTCGCTAGCGACATTCAGCCACTTCGACATCAACAGCTCGAGCAATATAGCAGTCAAGGGCATCGATGTCGGACGCGCCATGACGCCGGTCGAGCAAGATTTCGGCAAGATGGTTTCCCTTTACGATGCGCGAAACATCAGCCTCGACCAGATCCGGTTCCACGGCACGCTGAACAACAACCCCCGCGATGACGGGTGGGGGATCGTGGTGAGCGACAGCAGCAATGTCAGCGTCACCAATTCCGACTTCACCGAGCTCAATCGCGGCGCCGTGTTCCAGCGCACGGAACAGCTGGTTGTCCAGGGCAACAACTTTCACAACATCCGCAGTGACGGCGCCGATTTCACCGCGGTGGATACGGTGCTGGTCAAGGACAACCAGTTCCGCGACTTCTATTTCGTGCCTGGGGACCACCCGGACGCCATCCAGTTCTGGACGCAGGGGCAGACGCGGGCGTCCGCCAATATCACGATCACCGGCAATCAGGTGTTCCAGGGCAAGGGCCTGGCCCTGCAGGGCATCCATATCCGCGACGAAGTCGGCAACATGCCGTTCAAGAATGTGAAGATCGACAACAACCTGCTCTACGCCAACGATCTGTGGCACGGCATTCATGTCGATCACGGCCAGGGGATTTCGATCACCAACAATACGGTCGTTTCGCGCACCACCGACGATCCTTTTTTCTGGATCAAGGTCGAGAATGTCGCCGGCGTCACGATCCAGAAGAATGTGACCGATATGGTCATTGCCGACGACCGGGTGAGCGGCGCCAATATTTCCGGAAACATCGAGCTTCGCTTCAATGCGGCCGGCATCGCTATGCTGCCGAACCTCAACCACGGCGCTTCGACGACGGTCGCCGATCTGCTGGTGAACGGCTATGGCTATCATCCCGACGCAGGCGCGCCGACGCCGACGCCAAATCCAACACCGATTCCAACGCCGTCGCCTGCGCCCACTCCGACACCAACGCCTTCGCCCGCCGCGAGCCTGCCGAAAACGATCTATGGCGCCGCAGGCGGCGACACCGTGAAGGGTACCACCGCTTCGGAAACCATCTACGGCGTGCCAGCGACCGGCAATCAGATCGGCCGCGACAGCGCCGACCGGCTGATCGGTGGCGGCGGCGCGGATGTGTTCGTGCTGGGGGATCAGCGCGGCGCTTTCTACATGGACAACACGAACATGTGGTCCGGCCGCAAGGACTATGCTCAGATCCTCGATTTCGGGTCGGACGATCGAATCCGTCTCGCGGGCGTGCAGTCGGATTATGTGTTCCGGCGGGAAACGATCAACGGCCAGGTCGGCACGTCGATCTTCCGCGACACCAACCGCGATCACCGGTGGGACAATAGCGACGAGCTGATCGGCCATGTCGCCAAGGTGCACAACCTGTCGATGAGCGCGCTGATTTTCGCGGGAGGAAACAGCGGAACCAGCCAGTCGGAGGCGCCGGCCCCGATCGTGCCGCCTGTGCAAATGCAGCATCCGGTGCCGATCGATCCGACGCCGCCGCCGTTGGAGATTCAGGTCAGCAACCTGCCCGTATCACCGGTGTTCGGTCCGCACATGTCGTTCGCCCACCTCATGCACTTCGCCCTGGCCTGAGGTCAGGCGGCGCGGGTCAGCGAGAGGAACACGTCCTCGAGATCGGCTTCCTTGGTGGAAACATCGACGATGCCGAGACCCGCGCCGCTCACGGCGGCCAGCACTTCGCCCGCGTTCACCTTCGCCTTTGAATAGGTGATCGACAGCACGCGGCTGCCTTTCAGCACGATCTTCTCGAAACAGGCGGCTTCGGGCGGCGTCTCGAGATCGCGATCGACCGTCACTTCGACGATCTTTTCCTGCGCCTTGTTGACCAGCTCGCGCGTCGGCTCGTTGGCGATCAGCTTGCCGTGATTGATGATCGCGATCCGGTCGCAGAGCTGCTCGGCTTCCTCGAGGTAATGGGTGGTCAGCACCACCGTCACGCCCTGCTCGTTCAGTTCGCGCACATAGGCCCAGAGTTGCTGGCGCAGCTCGATATCGACGCCCGCGGTCGGCTCGTCGAGGACGAGCACGGGCGGCGAATGCACCATTGCCTTGGCGACCAGCAGCCGCCGCTTCATGCCGCCGGATAGCGTGCGCGAATAGGCGTCGCGCTTGTCCTCCAGATGGACCGCGCGCAGCAGCTCCATCGATTTGCGCTCACTCTTCGGCACGCCGTAGAGGCCCGCGAACAGCTCCAGCGTCTCGAACGGCGTGAAGAACGGATCGAAGACGATTTCCTGCGGCACGATGCCGATCGAGGCCTTGGCGTTCCTCGGATGCTCGTCGATATCGAAGCCCCAAATCGACGCGCTGCCGCCGGTTTTCAGGACCATGCCGGACAGGATGTTGATCAGTGTCGATTTGCCCGCGCCATTGGGGCCGAGCAGTCCGAAGATCTGCCCCCGCGGCACATCGAACGTCACCCCTTCCAGCGCCCGCTTGCCACCCCGGTAGGTCTTGGCGAGGTCGCGGATCGAAATGGCGGCTTCGGTCATGCGCTCGCCCTAGCCGGGAAGGGCTGGAAAGGGCAACGCGCCATTGCTAACAGCCGCGCATGACAGTGCCGCCGCCCGAGACCTTTCGCGTCAACTCCCGCCGTGTCGCCTGCGACGGCTCCGGCCACGGCATCGACCCGGCGCTGGGCCACCCGCGCGTGTTCATCGAGATCGACGAGCGCGGCTATGGCGAATGCGGCTATTGCGACCGCCGCTTCGTGCTCGCCGGCGGCCCGGCGGATCACGACCCTTCCGTCGGCGCCTACTAGGCCTATATCGAGGGGCATGACCCTTCCCGCCGATCCGCGCGCCTGGCTGTACCGGGCGGACCTCGACCCCGACAGTGCACTGAAGCTCACCGCCGACGCCTTGAAGCGCTGCGACGATGGCGAGCTGTATCTGCAATATTCGACGTCCGAGAGCTTCGGCTTCGATGACGGCCGGCTGAAGACCGCCGACTACAACACCAACGCCGGCTTCGGCCTTCGCGGTGTTTCGGGTGAGATGACGGCGTTCGCTCATGCCAATGAGCTGTCCGGCGCCGCGATCCGGCGCGCGGCCGAGACGATGACGCTGCTCGACCCGGCCACGGGCGAGGCCGCGCCGCCGCCACAGCGGAGCAACCGCCACCTCTACACCGCGGACGATCCGTTGGCTCTGGTGCCGTTCGCGGAGAAGGTCGCGCTGTGTGAACGGATCGACGCCGCCGCCCGCGCTCGCGATCCGCGTGTCTCCCAGGTCTCCGTCGGCCTGTCGGGATCCTGGACGGTGGTGGAGATCGTGCGGCCAGACGGATTCGTCGCGCACGACATCCGCCCGCTCGTCCGCCTCAACATCTCGATCGTCGCCGAGCAGAATGGCCGGCGCGAAACCGGTTCCTACGGCATGGGCGGCCGCTACCTCTACGGCCGGCTGTTCGAGGAAGCGGCGTGGCAGCGCGGCATCGATATCGCGCTTGCCCAGGCGCTGACCAATCTCGATTCGGTCGCGGCGCCGGCGGGCGAGATGACGGTGGTCTGCGGACCCGGCTGGCCGGGCGTGCTGCTGCACGAAGCGATCGGCCACGGCCTCGAAGGCGATTTCAACCGCAAGGGAACGTCGGCTTTCTCCGGCCGGATCGGCGAGCGTGTCGCGGCGCCGGGTGTCACCGTGGTCGATGACGGGTCGATCCAGGATCGGCGCGGATCACTGTCGATCGACGATGAAGGCACGCCGACCCGCGAGACGGTGCTGATCGAGGATGGCATCCTGAAAGGCTATATGCAGGACCGGTTGAACGCGCGGCTGATGGGCGTCGCGCCGACCGGCAATGGCCGCCGCCAATCCTATGCCCATGCACCGATGCCGCGCATGACCAACACGTTCATGAAGGCTGGCAATGATGACCCGTCCGAGATGATCGCACGGGTAAAGAACGGCATCTTCGCCAAGAGCTTCGGCGGCGGCCAGGTCGATATCGTCTCCGGCAAGTTCGTTTTTTCCTGCACTGAGGCATATCGGATCGAGAACGGCAAGCTTGGCGCGCCGATCAAGGGCGCGACCCTGATCGGCGATGGCCCGACCGTCCTCACCAAGGTGCGCGCGATCGGCAACGACTTCGCGCTCGACGAAGGCGTGGGCGTCTGCGGCAAGGGCGGCCAGAGCGTCCCCGCAGGCGTCGGCCAGCCCAGTCTGATGATCGAGGGCCTGACTGTCGGCGGAACCGCGGCGGCCTAGCGCCGCTCCGCCGGATGGGCGCCCGCCCGCTGCGGGATCAGCAGCACCAGCGCGCTGATCGCAACCGCCAGCACGGCAGTGGCGAGCGGCCGGCTGAGATCAAGCCCGCCATGAGCGAGCGGCTTGTCCAGGAAATCGCCCACGGTGGCGCCGAGCGGCCGGGTCAGAATGAAGGCCGCCCAGAACAGAGCCACGCGACTGGCCTGCGTGACGGCATGGAGCGCGGCGATGATCGCGAGCGCGCCGCCGAACAGCGCCGCCCCGCCCAGATAGCCTAGCCCGCCATCGTCCGCCGCCCAATCGCCGAGCGCGGTGCCGAGCGTTTGCGAGAAAGTGATGGTCAGCCAGTAAAAGGCCTCGGCCGGCGGCCGCGACACGGTCGCGACGGACACGCTGCCGAGGGTCAGCTTCCACGCCGCGAGCGAGAGCGCGACCAGGGCAAGCAGGATCAGCGACCCGCCAAGATAGCCGATGCCGAGCGAACGGTCGGCATAGTCGGCCATTGTCGTGCCGGCGGTGGTCGAGGCGATGATCGTCGCCCAATAGAGGATCGGATAGAAGCGCTTCGCGGCGATCTGCGCCGCGACCAGCAGAACGAGGGGGACGAGAAAGATCAGTGTTCCGACGAGATAGCCGAAATTCCACGTCATGGTGACGGTGTCGCCGCCGGTCTCGCCAAGCGTGGTCGCGAGGATCTTGATGATCCAGAACCCCAGCGTGACAGCCGGAACCTTGCTCCCGGCCCGGCTCACCCAGCCGTCACCCGGCCGCTGCGTTCCAGCTTGCCCCAGCCGACGCGCGGGCCTCGGATCGCGGCGGCGATGGCTTTCAGCACGACATAATACATGATCTGCCGGTAGCCGATGCGCTGGGGGATCAGCAGCCACATCAGCCGCCACCGTTCGCGCGTCGAAAGCGCGAAGGCGATCGAAGCCGCGAGCACGTCGATCGCGGTGAAGGCCAGCCAGTATGTCGCCATCAGTGCGAGGTCGGTATGCGTCTGCGCCCAGCCGTGCGCCTGCACCCGCATCACTGTCGAGACGATGCTGAACAGCAGCGCGAGGTCTATGACCGGCGAGACGGCGGCGAAGCCGACCTGGAACAGCATGGATTGCGGCAGGCCGACCCGCGCCAACCCCCGGGGTTTGCCGGTCGCGAGAACGGCGCGGTGCTTCCATAGACATTGCAAGGTGCCGTAAGCCCAGCGGAAGCGCTGCTTGGCGAGCGCCTTGAAGCTCTCGGGCGCTTCGGTGAAGGCGACGGCGTCCTGGTCGTAGCGGACCTTCCAGCCCTGGCGCTGGATCGCGATCGTCAGGTCCTGATCCTCGGCCAGCGTGTCGGGCGGATAGCCTCCGACCTGGCGCAGCGCCTCGGTCCGCCAGGCGCCGACCGCGCCCGGCACCACGGTGATCGCGTCCAGCCGGGCGAGCGCGCGCCGCTCCAGATTCTGCGCGGTGATATATTCCAGCGCCTGCCAGCGGGTGACGAGATTGATGCGGTTGCCGACCTTGGCATTGCCCGCGACCGCGCCGATCCTCGGGTCCTCGAACCAGCGCGCCAGTCGCGCGATCGTCTTTTTCGGGAATTGCGTGTCGGCATCCAGCGCGACGATGAATTCGCCGCGTGCGAGTTCCAGCCCCCTGTTCAGCGCCCGCGCCTTGCCGCCATTTTCCAGCCGCAGCAGCTTGACCTTGGGTTCGCCAGCGAAGGCCCGTTCGACGATGTCGCCGGTGCCGTCCTTCGATCCGTCGTCGATCACGATCACTTCCAGATCGACCGCTGTGCTGGCCAGGACCCTTCGCACCGATGTCTCGATCACCCGCGCTTCGTTGAAGCAGGGAATGAGCACGGAGACGAAGCGGTCGGTCCGGATCGCCGGTGGCTGCTCGTCCTGCTCGCGCCGCGCCTGCCACAGCGCCAGGCCGGAAAAGATCACCGCGCGCGCGATTCCCAGGGTGATGGCGATGCCGAACAGCCAGCCGAGCAGGGTCTGCAGCCAGCCAAGCGCGGTGAACAGGAAAAGATCGGTACGCGCCGCCGCCTGCTCCTCGGGGGTCAGTGCCGGCATCACTTGCGCGGGGGTCAGGCCTATCAGGCCGGAGACGGGGACGAATTGGTAACCGCGCGCGCGCAATTGGTCGATGATGACGGGCAGTGCCGCGACGGTCTCCTCGCGATTGCCGCCGGCATCGTGCAGCAGCACAATATTGCCGCTGCGGTCCTCGTTGGACGCCAGCACGCCGGCAATGGTGCGGTCGATGATCGCCTGCACGCCGGGCCGCGCCCAGTCGCCCGGATCCACATGCAGGCCGACCGAGAGATAACCGAGCTTCTGCCCTTCCAGCACCGGCACGATTTCGTCCGCCGTGGTCGGCTCGGCGTCGCCGAAATAGGGTGCGCGCATCAACCGCATCGACCGGCCGGTGAATGCCTCGACCAGCCGCTGGGTCGCGTTCAGCTCGATCCTCGTGACGGCATCGCTGGTCTGGCCCAGATTGGGATGGGTGTAGGTGTGGTTGCCCAATTCATGGCCTTCCCGCACCTCGCGCTCCAGCAGGTCGCGATAGGTCAGCCCATTTTCGCCGACGATGAAGAAGGTCGCCGGCACCTGCTTGGCCTTCAGGATGTCGAGGATCTTGGGCGTCCAGTCTGGATCAGGGCCGTCGTCGAAGGTCAGCGCGACCAGGCCGGGCCGGTAGCCCGCGCGCTCGATCGAGAAGGGCAGGGGCAGTTGCGTGAATTGCTCGCCGGTGACGAAGCCCTTCTTATCCAGCACGATCGTGCGCTGCCCCGCGACCGGCGTGGAACCGACGCGCAAAACCTCTCCGGACCCCTCGATGTCCACATCGATACCGGGCGGGATGCTCTGGATCGCCCGTATGTCGCCGCCCGTCCGATGGGAGCGTCCGAAAATCTGCCAGACCGACGGGTCTTCGGTGCCGAGCCGCCAGAGGCCGATCGCGCCGATTCCGGCGGCACGCGCTGCCAGCACCTGGTTGTGGAAAGAGGCAGCGTCGAGCATCCAGATTTCATGCTGCTTGTCGCCTTCCTGGTAGGCGAATGTCAGGTTGCCGCTGGCGATATCGAAGGTTGGGACCGTGCCGGAATCGTGCGCGATCAGCATCGCTTCTTCCAGCGACGGCGTGTCGGCGGGCGTCTCCCCCTTGGTCCAGTCATAAGCGTAGGAGCCGATCGCGACGGCGACCTTCTCCGGCGGCAGGCCCTTCAGCGCCGCCGCGAGCGTTGATACGAACCAGTTCTGCGAAGCGATCGGCCCGGGATCGCCTTCGGGATAATGTTCGTCATAAGCCATCAGGAACAGGCGATCGACCAGGGCGGCATAGCTTGGCAAATGCCAGCCCGGGTCGCCCACGGGCGCCGCCATCGCGATCAGCCAGCCATGCGGTTTGAAGCGCGCGCGAGCCTCTCGCAGGAACGTCTGATAATCGCGCTGCGACGTTTCGGGTAGGTTCTCGAAATCGAAGAAGGCGCCGTCGGCTTTGTTGGTCGTGAGGAAAGCCTCAAGCCGATCGAGCAACTGCTTGCGCGCGGCCGGTGAGCGCATCAGGGCGGCGGTGCCATTCGGGTCCCAGTTTCCGTTTAGCGCATTCTGCACCATCGGCAGGATCTTGGGCTTGTGCAGCGCGCCAGCGATGATCTGACGCCCCTGCCGGTCGTCGAACACCGTCCAGCGATGGTTCGGGCCGGTTATCGACACCCAGCCCGGCACCAGCCAGTCAAGCTCGTTCACATGCCGCAGCAGCGAGGCGGCGCTGGAGCTGTCCCACGGCGCATGAAAGGCGACGGCAAGGCTGGTCCGGTTCGCGGGCTTGCCGCGCAGCAGCACGCGGCCCCGGTGCAGGATCGCATGTCCGACTCTCCGCGCGCCGCGTTCGATCGCATTGGGCTGGCCGCCGGGCCGCTCGACTTGGAACGGCAGCGCCGGCGCCGGCGACATCCGCACGATCGTTCCGGCGAACAGGGCGGCGGACAGCAGCAGCAAGGCGATAAAGGCGCAGACCGCCAGCGTGAATTGTCGCCGTCTCTTGCCGCTCGCGTCGAAGAAGACCGGATTGGCGTCCATACCCTGCTGTGACGTTGTGAAACCCCGTTGCCGCAGCCTTCTACTGGAGTTGCGCGTCCAGCCAAGCGGCGGCGCGATCCGGGCTCCATTTGTCATGATCGCGGTCGACGCTGAGATTGGCGGCACGCATCGTCGCGACCGGGATCCGGCCGATCAGTGGCTTCAGCGCGGCCGTGAAGCGGGCATCGTCCGCGTGGCGAGGCGATACGAGCAGCAACGCATCATAGCTCGGGATCGCTTGGCGCGGATCGGCGAGCACAACCAGCTTCTGCGCCGCGATCCGGCCGTCCGACGAGAAGGCCGAAATCGCATCGACCGCGCCGTTGTCGATCGCCCGGTACATGAAGGTGGGGCTGTAGGCGCGGGTGGCGGCGAAGCGCAGGTCATAGGCCTGGCGCACCGCCGCCCATTCGGGGCGCTCGAGGAATTCGAGGTCGCTGCCCAATGTCATGCGCGGCGCCGCGCGGACCAGATCGTCGAGCGTCTTGAGCCCTAGCCGCTGCGCGGCCACCTCTCGAACCGCGATCGCATAGGCGTTCTCGAAGCCGAGCGTTCCGACCAGACCGACGCCGTGCCGCGACTTGGCCCAGGCGCCGATCGCTGTCGTCATCCGCTCCGGCGGCGGGATGTCGCGGCGCTTCATCTCGTTGGTCCAGAGCGTTCCGGCATAATCGACATAGACATCGACATCGCCGCTCGCGAGCGCGCGGAAGACCACCGCCGATCCCAACCCTTCCCGATAGCGGACGCTGTAACCGGCCGCTTCCAGCCGTCGCCCGATCAGCCGGGCGAGGATATATTGCTCGGAAAAGTTCTTGGCGCCGATCGTAATGACCGCGCGCTGCGGCACAAGGCTCGGCGCCAGCGCGGCGCCGGCACCGGCCAGCAACAAGGCGAGACCGGTCCAGGTCCAGATATGCTTGCGGACCTTGATGCCATGCTCGATCAGCCCGAGTAGCGCGTCGGCCGCCAGCGCGAGCGCGGCGGCGGCGGCGCATCCGGTTGTGACGAGCGCCCAATCCTGGGTCTGCAGCCCGGCGAAGATCAGGTCGCCGAGGCTCGGATAGCCGACCGTGGTGGAGAGCGTCGCCGCACCGATCGTCCAGACCGCCGCGGTGCGGATGCCCGCCATGACGACGGGCGCGGCGAGCGGCGCTTCGACCAGCCGCAGCTTCTGCGCCGCCGTCATGCCCACACCATCCGCCGCCTCGCGCACCGCCGGATCGATGCTGGTCAGCCCGGCGACACCGTTCCTGAGGATCGGCAGCAGCGCGTAAAGGGTCAGCGCGAGCAGTGAGGGCAGGAAACCGAGCGCCGGCACGCCCCCGCCGATCAGCGCCGACAGGGCCAGCAGCAGCGGATAGAAAAGCGCCAGCAGCGCCAGCGCCGGAATCGTCTGCACCAGGCTCGCGAAGCCAAGTGCTACCCGTGCAACGGCCCGGTTACGCGCCGCCCAGACGGCGAGGGGCAGGCTGACGATCAGCCCCAGCGCGAGCGCGCACGCCGCTAGCAAAATGTGGCTCGCCAGCAGCTCCGGCAGGCGATCGAGGCCGGCGATCATGCGCCCAATTTCCGCAGCCGTTCGGCCTGCGCGCGCGGTACCTCCACCAGGGCCGCTGCTTCGGGGCCCGCCTTGCCAGCGAGCAGGTCGGCGGGGGTTCCATCGCCGACGATCCGCCCGCCAGCCATTACCAGCACCCGGTCGGCGAGCAACAGCGCCTCGGCCATGTCGTGCGTGACCATGACCGTGGTAAGGCCCAGCCGGTCGTGCAGCTCGCGATAGGCGTGGCCGAGTGCGTCGCGGGTGACGGGATCGAGCGCGCCGAACGGCTCGTCCATCAGCATCAGCTGGGGTGCCGAGGCGAGCGCCCGTGCGACGCCGACCCGTTGCCGCTGCCCGCCTGAAAGCTGGTCCGGCATTCGCGCCGTCATCTCCGCCGGCAGACCCGCAAGCGTCATCAGTTCGGTGACTCGATCGTCGTCCTGGCGCCGTTCCAGCCGCAGCCCGATGCCGATATTCTCGGCGACCGTCATGTGCGGGAACAGCCCGACATTCTGGAACACATAGCCGATCCGCCGCCGCAACTGGTGCGGCGCTTCCGCCGTCACATCGGCGCCGTCGAGCAGCACCCGGCCGCTATCGGACGCAACCAGGCGGTTGATCGTCTTGAGCAGCGTCGATTTGCCCGATCCCGAGCTACCGACCAGCGCCACGAAGCCGCCGGACGCGATCTCCGCGGAGACGTTGTCCACGGCACGCACCGCTCCGAAATGCTTGCAAACGGCGTCGAAGCGGACATGCATCGCGGTAGCTTGGAAAAAGGGAGAGGCATGCGCAAGGCGATCTTCATCACCGGCGGCGGATCGGGCATCGGACGGGCTACGGCGGAGCTGTTCGCGAAGCGCGGCTGGTTCGTCGGACTGGCGGACGTCAACGAGGCGGGCCTGGCCGAAACCGCGCGGCTTATCGGCGCCGGCAATGCCTTCACTTTTCGCATGGACGTGCGTGATCGCGAGCAATGGCGCGATGCGCTGATGCGCTTCGCCGAGGCCAGCGGCGACCGGCTCGATCTCCTGTTCAACAATGCCGGCATCGGCTCCGGCGGTCCGTTCGAGGCGATGAGCGAGGCGGACAAGGACCGGGTGCTCGACGTCAATCTGCGCGGCGTCATCCACGGCGCGGAAGCCGGCCTGCCGCATCTGAAGGCAACGCCAGGTTCGGCGCTCGTCAACACCTGCTCCGCCGCCGGACTATATGCCGGTGCGGGCATGTCGATCTACGCGGTCACCAAATTCGGCGTGCGTGCGCTGACCGACTCGCTGAACGCCGAATGGGCCGAGCACGGCATCAAGGTGCGCTCGATCATGCCGAGCTTCATCGACACGCCGCTGCTGACACAAACCGTGTCCGGCACCAATCAGAGCTTTCGCGAGCGCGTGCAGGCGCAGGGGCTGGAGTTCACACCGGTCGAGACGGTCGCGCAGGCGGTGTGGGACGCCGCGCACGGCGCCAAGACCCATGTCGTCGTCGGCAGGACGGCCAAGCGCCTCGCCTTCATCATGCGCTGGGCGCCGGGGCTGGTAAGCGTCCTGAGGAAGCCGGAGAAATAATCCCTCTCCTCACAGGAGAGGGCGAGTCAGACGAACAGCGCCTTCAGCTCGCGCTTCAGTATCTTGCCATTGGCATTGCGGGGCAGCGTTTCCGGCACGAAGGCGATCCGGACCGGCACCTTGAACGCGGCGAGGCGCGCGCGGACCCAGTCGCGCAGTTCCTCCTCGGTCGCGCGCTCGCCGGGCGCGAGGTGGACGACCGCCGCCGGTTCCTCACCCAGCGTTTTGTGCGGGATACCGATCAGCGCGGCGTCTGTGACGGCAGGGTGGGCGTAGAGAATATTCTCGACCTCCACCGAATAGATATTCTCGCCGCCCCGGATCACCATGTCCTTGGCGCGGTCGACGATGAAGAGAAACCCTTCCGCGTCGATGCGGGCCAAGTCGCCGGTGCGCACCCAGCCGTCGACGAAGGTAGCGGCGGTCGCCTCCGGCTTGTTCCAATAGCCGCTGACGATCATCGGGCCACGCGCCCACAGCTCGCCGACCGTGTCCGGCGGCAGCACGGTCACGCCGTCGTCGGCGCGCACTTCGATGTCTGCGGCTGCGACGGGCGGACCGGCGCTGTCGGGCCGGTGCAGATAATCCTCGGCGCTGTGGGTGGTGACGGTTGCCATCGTCTCCGTCATGCCCCAGCCATTGGCCGGCAGCGCGCCGAACTCGGCATGGATGCGCCGGACGAGTTCGGGCGCGGACGGGGCGCCGCCATAGGCAATGCTTTCCAGGCTCGAGAGATCGTATTTCGCCCGGTCGGGATGCTCCAGCAGCTGCCAGGCGATCGTTGGCACGCCACCGGTCATCGTCACGCGTTCGCGCTGGATGATCTCCATCGCCTCGACCGCATCCCATTTGCGCATGAAGATCAGCGTGTGGCCGGCGACCATAGCCCCCATCAATGTCGCGCTGCAGGCGGTCGCGTGGAACAGCGGGATGACAGTCAGCAGCACTTTCGGCTCCGGCTCGGGCGGGGTCTCGCCGCGCCGCAAAAAGGCCCGCGCGCTGGCATAGCCGCTCGAAAAGATGTTGCTGACCATGTTGCGGTGCGTGCCGAGCGCGCCCTTGGGCGCTCCCGTCGTGCCACTGGTATAGAGGATGACGGCGTCGTCATCGGTGTCGATCGGCGTGTCCGGCAGCGGCCGGTCGGGCAACGAAGCCCAATTTGCCGGCGGACCGATCAGGTCGTCCAGCCGTTCCGGGCCATCGCCGCGCGTGACGATGACGTGCTCGAGGTCCGGCAGGTTCGGACGCGAGGGAGCGATGCGGTCCCAGCGCTGGCCATCAACGATCAACAGCTTCGCGCCCGAATCCTTCAGGCCATATTCCAGCTCCTGCCCCGTCCACCAGGCATTCAGCGGCACCGCGATCGCGCCAAGGCTGGTGATCGCGAAGAATGCGACGATCCATTCGGGCAGGTTGCGCATCGCTGTCGCGACGCGGTCGCCCTTGCCGAGGCCGCGCGCGGCCAGCGCTGCGGCCAGCGCTGCGATCGCGCGATACTGCGCGTCGAAACTGACGTGGTCAGCCTCTAGGATCGTCGCCGTCCGCGCCCCATGCATACGGCTGAATTCGGCGAGTACGCGAAGGCTGGGCGGCGCGTTTTTCCAGACGCGGGTGGGATTTCCGCGAATCACCGCCGTGTCCATCTCGAATCGCTGGCCCGGAGCGCACAGCAACGCTTCGACTTGCTCCAGCGAAAGGCGCGGCCATGCCGTAGCGTCCGCTTGCGTCATCATCTCTCTCCCGCTCGCGGCGGCTATCGAAAACCGCGCTTTTCCTTGGGATATTGTTGATTTGACCAAGGCTCAAGGCGATAAGCCGCGCCCTGCAACCAGAGAGGAATGCGCATGCAGCTCGTCGATCCCGCCACGCTCGGCATGGATGCCGGACGGCTGCGACGGATCGATCGCTTTCTCGACGAACGCTATCTGCGGGGCGGGCGGTTCAAGGGCATGCAGCTTTTGGTCAGCCGTGATGGCCGGCCGGTCCATTTCGCCAATTTCGGAACGATGCGCGACGGTCAGGCAGTCGCCGACGACACGCTGTTCCGCATCGCCTCGATGACCAAGCCGGTCACGTCTGTGGTGTTCATGCAACTGGTCGAGGAAGGCCGGGTCGCGCTCGACGATCCGGTCCACCGGCTGATCCCGGAATGGAAAGGACTGGGCGTCTACGAAGGCGGTGGCGGATCGGCGCCGTTCCTCAGCAAGCCGACCGCAGCGCCGATGCGGATGGTCGATCTACTGCGCCACACCGCCGGCCTCACCTACAGCTTCCAGAACCGGGGCAATATCGACGCCGCCCATCGCGCGACCAAGATCGAGGATTGGTACGGCGCGCACGACCTCGACGGCGTCGCGAAGACACTCGCGGACCTGCCGCTGGAATTCTCGCCCGGCGAGGCGTGGAATTACTCAGTCGCGACCGACATTCTCGGCCTGATCATCGAGCGCATCGAGGGCAAGAGGCTCGATCAGGTCTTTCGCGACCGCGTCTTCGGGCCGCTCGGCATGGATGACACCTTCTTCCAGGTGCCGGGCGACAAGACCGCACGCCTCGCCGATTGCTACACGATGCATCCGGACAAGGGCGTTGTGATGTACGATCAGGGCGCCGCCAGCGCCTGGAGCCGGGCGCCCACGCAATTCTCCGGCGGCGGCGGCCTGGTATCGACCGCTGCCGACTATCACCGTTTCTGCGCGATGCTGCTGAACGGAGGCGCGCTGGACGGGAGCCGAATCCTCGCGCCGAAGACAGTCGCACTGATGACCAGCAATCATTTGCCGGGCGGTGCCGACCTCGCGTCGATGTCGCGCTCGCTGTTCAGCGAAGCGACCAATGCCGGCGTCGGCTTCGGGCTCGGCTTCGCGGTCACCATCAACGTGGTACCCACCTTGGTGCCGGGATCGGCCGGCGAACTCTATTGGGGCGGCATGTTCTCGACCGCATTCCACATCGATCCGGTCGAGCGGCTGATCTTCGTTTTCATGGCGCAGCTAAGCCCGTCGAGCACCTGGCCGGTGCGGCGCGAACTGAAGACGATGATCTATTCCGCGATCACCGAGAGCTGGGCGTGATGCGGAATATGCCTTCGCCGGAGCACTCGGAGTTTTTCATGCTGACGGCCTTGGAAACCGTCGCCGCGATCCGTCGGGGCGAAACTAGCGCGATTGCCGAAACGGAAGCCGCGATTGCCCGAATCCAGGCGGGCGATGGGGATATCAACGCGGTCGTGGTCCGCGATTTCGATCGCGCCTGCACCCAGGCGAAGGCCGCGGACGAGCGGCTGGCGGCGGGCGATGCCGCGCCGTTGCTCGGCCTGCCGATGACGGTCAAGGAAAGCTTCGATGTCGCGGGCTTGCCGACCACATGGGGCTTCACCAAACACACAAATCATATCGCACATGAGGATGCGGCGGCGGTCCAGCGGCTGAAGGCTGCGGGCGCCGTCATTCTCGGCAAGACCAATGTGCCTGTCGCGCTCGCCGATATCCAGGCCAACAATCCGGTTTATGGGCGCACTTGCAATCCGCTGAACATGGACCGGGTGAGTGGTGGCTCCTCGGGCGGCGCTGCGGCGGCGCTGGCGGCGGGGTTCGTCGCGGCGGAGATCGGCTCGGACATCGCCGGCTCGATCCGCAGCCCGGCGGCCTTTTGCGGGGTTTGGGGTCACAAGCCGACCTTTGGTGCGATCGATTATAACGGTCACTATTTTCCCGGACGGGATGCGGCGACGGAACCGCTTGGGGTGGCGGGTCCGATGGCGCGCGACCCGGACGATCTTGCCGCACTGCTCGATGTGCTGACAAACATTCCGCTGCCGCGCGCTGGGACGCGGAAGCTGGGCGACCTCAGCATCCTATTGCTGCCCGAGCACCCATCGGCGCGCGCCTCGGCCGAGATGCGGCGCGCGGTCGAGGCGGTCGGCCAGGCGTTCGAGCGCGCCGGCGCCGATGTCGAACGAGCACCCGACCTGCTGCCCGATCTGTCGGCCCAGCATGCGAGCTATATCAAGATGCTGCTGACAGCATTGTCTCGGGGCGCACCCGGGCCGAGCGGTGCCGCGATGCCGCTCAGCGGCTGGTTCGGGCTGCAGGACGTGCAGGCTCGGTGCACTCGGGCCTGGTCGCGGGTTCTGCGGGAATATGACGCGGTGATCGCGCCCGCTTTCGGCACCACCGCCTTCCCGCACGACGACACGCCGTCGAACGACCGCATATTGATCATCGACGGCGAGGCGACACCCTTCGGTGCGCAATTCGCCTATGCCGGCCTCGCCACGTTCCCCAATCTGCCGGCGACCAGCGTGCCGATCGCGGCCGGGGCGGACGGGCTGTCGATCGGCCTGCAGGTGATTTGCGGGCCGCACCAGGATCACAAGGCGATCGCGATCGCCCGGCTGGCCCATGACCTGACGAAGGATTTGCGATGAGCGACCTAGAGACCTTTCGCGCTGACACGCGCGTGTGGATGGAGGCGCACTGTCCGCCGGCGATGCGCGAACCGGTGCGCGGCGAGCAGGACATCGTTTGGGGCGGCCGCGACGCCCGGCTGTCCGTGGACCAGAAGGCGTGGCTGGACGCGATGGCCGCGCGGGGCTGGACAGTGCCGGACTGGCCGCAGGCCTATGGCGGCGGCGGGCTGTCGCCGGAGGAAACGAAGATCCTTCGCCAGGAAATGGCGCGGCTGAGATGCCGCAACCCATTGCAGAGCTTCGGCATCTCCATGCTCGGACCGGCGCTGCTGAAATACGGCACGGAAGCGCAGAAGACGCGCTTTCTGCCGGAAATCGCGCGTGGCGAAATCCGTTGGTGCCAGGGCTATTCGGAGCCGAATGCCGGCTCCGATCTCGCCGGGCTGCAGACCTCTGCGGAAGACAAGGGCGATCATTTCCTCGTCAACGGCCAGAAGGTCTGGACCAGCTACGCCGACAAAGCCGACTGGATCTTCTGCCTGGTTCGGACCGACAAGAGTTCCAAACACAGCGGCATCAGCTTCCTGCTGTTCGATATGGCGAGTCCTGGCGTTTCCACCAAGCCGATCCTGCTGATCTCCGGCTATTCGCCCTTCTGCGAGACCTTCTTCGACGACGTCCAGGTGCCGAAGGACCAGTTGGTCGGTGAACTCAACAAGGGCTGGGACGTCGCCAAATATCTGCTCGGCCATGAGCGCGAGATGATCTCCGGCATGGGCCTGGGCGGCGGCGGGCTCGGCTCGGGCGGTCCTGCGGCGCTCGCTGCCGATGCGAAGCGGACGATCGGCACCGATGCCGAAGGGCGCCTAGCCGATCCGCTGCTGCGCGCGCAGCTGGCGCTGTTCGAGGTGCGCGAGGCCGCGTTCCGCGCGATGTCAGAGAAGTTCATGGACGAGCTGAAGGCGGGGCAAGCGCATCCCGCGCAGCCGTCGATGATGAAATATTACGGTACGGAGCTGAACAAGGCCCGCTACGAACTGGTGATGGCAGCGGGCGGATCGGACGCTCTAGAATGGGACAGCGAGGCGTCCGGCGGCGGCGGCAAGGCGCGCGCGTGGCTGCGCACCAAGGCCAATTCGATCGAAGGCGGGACGAGCGAAATCCAGCTCAACATCATCGCCAAGCGTATTCTAGAGCTGCCTTCCTGACATTCGACCCTCTCCCCAACCGGGGAGAGGGTGGACGAGCGCAGCGAGGCCGGGAGAGGGGCCGAGTCTTGCGCCGATACTGCACCTCTCCCTGGCTGCTGCGCAGCCGTCCCTCTCCCCGGTGGGGAGAGGGTTGAAAGGATTTAAAATGGCCCTCTTCCTGACCGACGAGCAGACCATGCTGCGCGACACCGCGCGGCAATTCGTGGGCGAGACCGCGCCCGTCAGCCATATGCGCGAGTTGCGCGATAGCCAGAACGAGGCGGGCTTCTCCCGCAATCTGTGGAAGCAATTCGCGGAGATGGGCTTCACGTCCATCCTGATCCCAGAAAACGAGGGCGGCCTCGGCCTCGGCCATGTCGAGGTAGGCGCGGTGCTGGAGGAGATCGGCCGCAACCTGACGCCCTCGCCTTTCCTGTCGACGTTGGGCGCAGTCGAGGCGTTGAAGGCCGCCGGAGCTACCTTGCGCCAGGCCTGGTTTCCCCGGATCGCTGCCGGCGAGGCGGTCGCGACCCTTGCGATCGATGAAAGTGCTAAGCACCGGCCAGATCGCATCGCGCTCAAGGCCGAGCGCGCCGGCAATGGCTTCAGGCTGACCGGCGCCAAGAGCTTCGTGCCGCTCGGTCATGCCGCCGACCTGATCGTGGTCGCCGCGCGCACCGAGGCCGGCATCACGCTGTTCGCGGTCGGGAAAGGCGCGGCCGGGCTTGCCGCCACGCCTGAGCGGCTGGCCGACGCCAGCATCGCCGCGCGTCTCATTTTCGACGGCGTCGAGGTCGATGCCGATGCGGTGATCGGTGAGGTCGACCAAGGAGAAGCGCCGTTGAAGCGCATCCTATCGGCCGGACGCGTCGGCGCGGCGGCCGAGATGCTGGGCGTCGGCGGCGGCGCGCTGGACATGACGATCGGCTATCTGAAGGAGCGCAAGCAATTCGGGGTTCCGATCGGCAGCTTTCAGGCGCTCCAGCACCGCGCGGCACATCTCTACGCGGAAATGGAGGTCGCGCGGGCGGCGGTGCTCAAGGCCCAGCAGGCGCTCGACGCGAACGACGCAGGCGCCGAACGCGCGGCGCTGATCGCCAAAGCAATGTCAGGGCTTGCCGTCACGCTCGCCGTGCAGGAAGGGATCCAGATGCACGGGGGCATCGGCATGACCGACGAATATGATATCGGCTTCTACATGAAGCGCGGACGCGTCCTGGCCGAGTTGTTCGGCGACACCAACTGGGCCGCCGACCAGCTCGCGCGGATGAGCGGCTACTGATGGAAGGGATCAGGCGCGCCACCGACCCCGCCGGCATGATCGCCCAGCTGGAAGCCCTGCTGACGGTCGAGGAACTGGACCGCGACCTGTATCGCGGAATGCGCCAGCCGGAGGGCCGCGGCAGGGTATTCGGCGGCCAGGTGATCGCCCAGGCGCTGATGGCGGCTGACCGCTCGACCGAGGCGGACCGCATTCCCCACTCGCTGCACGCCTATTTCATGCGGCCGGGCGATGAGGAAATCCCGATCATCTATCGCGTCAATCGCGACCATGACGGCGGCAGCTTTTCGACACGGCGCGTCGTTGCCTTCCAGAAGGGCGAGCCGATCCTGAACATGGCCGCGTCGTTTCAACGCCTGGAAAAGGGACTCGAGCATCAGGCGCGGATGCCCGAGGTGCGGATGCCTGAAGACTTGCCCGACGAAGCCGCCGCGCGGCTCAGCATCGCGAACGAGGTGCCGGAGCATCTGCGGGAGTTCTTCACCCGCCCGCGCCCGTTCGAAATCCGCCACGCCTCGCCCTGGTCGCCACAGGAAGCGATGCCACAGCCCGCCACGCAGCAGATCTGGTTCAAGGCGCGGGCGCCGGTCGCTGGCGGCGCGGACATGCACCGCGCGATGCTCGCCTGGGCCAGCGACATGTACCTGCTCGGCACCGCGATGCGCCCGCACGGGATCAGCTGGCTGCAGCCGGGCGTGGTGACGGCCAGCCTGGATCACGCCGTCTGGTTCCATGACGATCTACGGGTCGATGACTGGCTGCTCTACGCGACGGACGCTCCCTGGAGCGGGCGGGGGCGCGGTTTCAACCGCGGTCAAGTCTTCACCCGCGACGGCAGGCTGGTGGCAAGCGTGGCCCAGGAAGGGCTGATCCGGAAGCGCGAACCCTAGCGCCAGCGCCAGTCGGCGTCGTCCGCTCCCAACGCGGGCGGGGTCCGCCGCGCCACCATCGGCTCGCCGTCGATCATGATCGGGGACCGAACCTGCGGCAGTGTTCCGCCGGCGACCTGCGGTGCGGCCAGTGCGACCTGCATGCCGCGCGCCTGGACCTGCGGGTCGGCCAAAGCCTGCGCGATGTCGTTGATCGGCCCGCCCGGCACGCCATCCCGCTCCAGCGCCGTGAGCAGGTCGTCGCGCGGCATTTGTCGCGTCCTCTCCGAAAGTAGTGGAATCAGCCGCTCGCGATTCACGACGCGGCCGGCATTGGTCCGGTAATCGGGATCGCTCGCCAGATCCGGCACGCCCAGGATCGCGGCGAAGCGCGCGAATTGCCCGTCATTGCCGACCGCGACGATGACATGGCCGTCGCTTGTTTCAAAGGGTTGGTAGGGAACGAGGTTGGGATGGGCGTTGCCGGTAAGCCCCGGAGCCTCGCCTGAGACGAGATAGTTCATCGCCTGGTTGGCGAGCACGGAGGCCTGCACGTCCAGCAGCGCCATATCGATCCATGCGCCCTCGCCGGTCTCGTGGCGGCGATGCACTGCGGCCAGGATCGCGCCGACCGCATAGACGCCGGTGAACAGATCGACCACCGCGACGCCGGCGCGGGTCGGCTCGTCGATGCCGGTGATGCTCATCAGCCCGCCCATCGCCTGGATCAGATAGTCGTAGCCGGCGCGAGCGGCATAGGGGCCGGTCTGGCCGAAGCCGGTGATCGAGCAGTAAATGAGGCGCGGATTGATCGCCTTCAGGCTCTCGTAATCGAGCCCGTAGCGCTTCAACCCCCCGGTCTTGAAATTCTCGATGACGATATCGGCTTCGGCCGCGAGCACACGGACCCGGTCCATGTCCGCCGCGTCGTCGAAATCGGCGGTGATAGACCGCTTGCCGCGGTTGCAGCTGTGATAATAGGCGGCGCTGAGCGGCTCGCCTTCCGCGCCCTCGACGAACGGCGGCCCCCAGCCGCGCGTATCGTCGCCGCCGCCCCGCCGCTCCACCTTGATGACATCGGCGCCCAGATCGGCGAGCATCTGCCCCGCCCACGGCCCGGCCAGAATGCGCGCGAGTTCGAGGACCTTGAGGCCGGCGAGGGGTTTCACGCTCGGCGTGCTCCGGCGAAGGCCGGAGCCTTGCGTCCAGCGCTCCGGCCTTCGCCGGAGCAAATAGAGTTTGTCAGCCTAGAAAAACGCATTCAGCCCTGTCTGCGCGCGGCCCAGGATCAGCGCGTGGACGTCGTGCGCGCCTTCATAGGTATTGACCGTTTCGAGGTTCATCAGGTGGCGCATCACATGATATTCGTCGGCGATGCCATTGCCGCCATGCATGTCGCGGGCGACACGGGCGATATCCAGCGCCTTGCCGCAATTGTTGCGCTTCACCAGGCTGACCATCTCCGGGGCCATCCGTCCTTCGTCGAACAGCCGGCCCACGCGCAGCGACGCGTGCAAGCCCAGCGTGATCTCGGTCTGCATGTCCGCCAGCTTCTTCTGCACTAATTGGGTCTGTGCGAGGGGCCGTCCGAATTGCTTGCGCTCCATCGTATAGGTGCGGGCGCGGTGCCAGCAATCCTCGGCCGCGCCCATCGCGCCCCAGCTGATGCCGTAGCGGGCACGATTGAGGCAGCCGAACGGTCCTTTCAGTCCCTGCACATTGGGCAGCAGCGCGTCCTCGCCGACCTCGACCGCGTCCATCATCACCATGCCGGTGATCGAGGCGCGTAGCGACAGCTTGCCTTCGATTTTCGGCGCCGACAGCCCGGCCATACCCTTTTCCAGCACGAAGCCGCGGATCGCGCCGTCATGCGCGTCGGATTTGGCCCAGATGACGAACACGTCGGCGAAGGGCGCGTTGGAGATCCAGGTCTTGGAGCCGGAGATGCGATAGCCGCCGTCGATCTTCTCGGCGCGCGTGCGCATCCCGCCGGGATCGGAACCGGCATCGGGTTCGGTGAGACCGAAACAGCCGACCCATTCGCCGCTCGCCAGCTTCGGCAGATATTTGCGGCACTGCTCTTCGGAGCCATAGGCGTGGATCGGGTACATCACGAGCGAGGACTGGACGCTCATCATCGAACGATAGCCCGAATCGACCCGCTCCACCTCGCGCGCGACCAGGCCATAGGCGACATAGGACGCGCCAGCGCAGCCATAATCCTGCGGCAGCGTCAGGCCCAGCAGGCCAAGCTCCCCCATCTCATTGAAGATCGCCCGGTCCGTTTTCTCTTCGCGGAACGCCTCGATGATGCGCGGCATCAACCTGTCCTGCGCGTAGGCATTGGCCATGTCGCGGATCGCGCGCTCTTCCTCGGTCAGCAGGTCATCGAGCAGCAGCGGATCGTCCCAGCGCAGGGCGGCTAGGGGTGTAGCGTTCATATGTCGGACTCCTTGTCCGCTCTCCTACCCGTTCGTCCCGAACGAAGTCGAGGGGCGGGACCCTACCGCGATGTGATCAAGTGGAATGTCTTTTGCCGTCCGTCCAGATAACGGACGGCCTTGCCGTCGAAGAACGCGTCCTCCTCCAGCCGGAACTGGACCATCTGCCCGCCCCATTCCGGCACCGCCTGGGTCTGCGACAGCTCGATCGACCAGGCCGTGTTCGGGCGCAGCCTGTGTGTGCCGCGGTCGCTCGGCTGCTGGTCGTCCCAAAAGCCGATCGCGGACCCCGCGGCATGACCGTGAAAGCCGATCGGGTGCGAATAGATGCTGGGGCTGAGGCCCTGAGCCAGTGCCTTGCCGCGCGCCGCGACGAGCATGTCGTTGCCGGTGAGACCGGTGCGGAACGACGATGTCAGCGCATCCTGCACGCGGTTGGCGGCGGCGAGCCCCGCCCTCAGTCCGGCCGGGGCGTCCGTCTCGCCCGGCTTCAGCACATAAGCGAGATGCTGGGTGTCGGTCGCCCGGCCCATGTGCATGATACCGAAATCGGTCCACAGCATGTCGCCCGGCCTGATCACTTCGCTGCCGCTCAGCTCTTTCGGAACGCCCCGACGGAAAATCGCGACCGAGGGCTGGAACCAGGTGTCGAGCTTCAGGCCCGCGATCCGCTCGCGGAACCACCAGACGACATCGTCGGCCGTCGTCACGCCTGGCTTGATCACCCGGTTCGACAGGCCTTCTCCGATGATCGCATGGGCGGTGCGGACGATCTCGGGATAGCGCGCCATCTCCGCAGGCGTGCGGGTTTCCAGCCAGCCGACCGCCAGTTCCTCGGCCGGGACGATTCGCGCGCGCAGCGGCTCGGGCAGGGCGGCGGTGAAAGCCTCATACTGGCTGTGCGTCAGCCCATCTCCGAACGCGGTCGCCGCGGAGATGTCGACCGCGATCTTCTTCGGATCGCGCTCGGCGATCAGCTCCGCCAGCCGTTTCCACTGGTCGGGTTGGGTCTCCGGCGTCCAGGCCGGCTTGAACAGATCGCCGATCGCGTAGCGGCTGACCGTCAGCCGCTCGACCGGTTTGCCGCCCCCCGGATCGTAGAACATCAGGATCGTGCGCCGCCGCGCATGCATGCTGCGCGCGTCGAGCATCGTGGCGAGCGTTGGATCCTCCAGATACTCGCGCGCGATCAGCACCCACATGTCGATGCCCTGCTCGCGCATCAGCGCCGGCACGATCGTGTCGAGCCGTTCGGCCGTCCAATGGTCTTGAATGCGCGCCTGTTCCCGCAGCGAAGGATTGGCGGGCATGGCGGCCGACAGCTGCTCCGCGTCGGACTGGGTGGAGGCCGGCGCCGAGGCCGCGATCGCCGTAGCAAGCAACACGCCCGCCGTGATTGTTATCATATCGCCGCTCCCCGTTTCCGTCGCGATCATGTGCGGGCGGCGCGGCGACGTCCAGCCCGCCTCGCATTACCGCCGCTCGGAGCGATCTCGGCGGCAGCGGTGGTTAATCACCTTGTAATCATCGCGTCACGCCACCCGACCAAGGTCGCACGGCCTTCTTTCGGGAAGGCGTGATTCTGCTCGTTGCGACTTAACAGAGGGGTTCTTCATGAAAACGATGTTCCTGCGGGCGGGCGTTGCCATGCTCGCCGTCTCAGCGGCCTCCGCCAACGCGGCTGGCCTGCTCGACAAGTATACGGTCGGCTTTTCCAAGGCGATCGACACGAAGGAGGCCAGCGCCGTTGCCTATAATTGGGACACGCGCACGCTCATGGTCACCAATGACGAAGAAGAAAATGACGGCAGGAACATTTGGGGCGAGTACGATCTGAGCGGCAACAAGACCGCCACCATTGTCCTGTCCGGCTGTCTGTCGCTCGGGTCTTCCCAATGCGATCCCGAGGGCCTCACCTATGTCGGCAACGGCAAATATGTCGTCGCCGAGGAACGCTATCAGTCCATCGCCCTGCTCAGCGAGACGGGCAGCAGTGGCGGTACACGCACCTACACCGCCTATCCGGACGCGCCGACCGTGAGAGTCGGACCCAATGCCGGCAATAGCGGCCTGGAAGGCGTTGCCTATAATCGCATCACCGGCGACTATTATGGCGTCAAGGAAACCTCGTCGCAGACGGTCTACAAAATCTCCGACGTCGATTTCGCTGCTAAGACCGCCACTGTCAGCAACCTGTTCAATCCGGCCGGGCTCGGCCTCGACCGGTTGTCGGACATCGCGGTGCTTTCCAACAACGGGGTGTTCGCGGCGACGTCCTTCGGCGGCAACCTGCTGATCCTGAGCGGCCGCTCGTTCCGGCTTCTCGAAGTCACGCAGGCCGGTAAAATCGTCAGCAGCTACGATCTCTCCGGCTTCAAGTCGCTGGTCGATCCGACGAATGCGGGGGGCAAATTCGAAGGTCTCACCCTCGATCAGAGCGGCAACATCTATCTCGTCAGCGACGATGGCGACGGGCCGAACCAGTCCTATCTCGTGAAACTGAGCTATACCGGCGCGGTGCCGGAGCCGGCGAGCTGGGCGATGATGATCAGCGGCTTCGGGCTGCTCGGTGGCGCTGTGCGCCGCCGGAAAGCGGCTGTCGCTTTCGCCTAAAGTCGACTCAGGATTGGGGAGGGCGTCGCGGAAATATCGCGGCGCCCTTCCTATCGCCGCTCGGCGAAGAACCGCCGCAGCAGCGCGCCCGCCTCGTCCTCGCCGATGCCGGCATACGCCAGTGGCCGGTGGTGACAGGTCGGCTGCGTGAAAAATCTCGCGCCATGCTCGACCGCGCCGCCCTTGGGGTCCGGCGCGCCATAATAGAGCTTGGGGATGCGGGCGAGGGCGATCGCGCCGGCGCACATCGCGCAGGGCTCCAGCGTCACCCATAGCTCGCAGTCCTGCAGCCGGTCCTCGCCGATCGCGGCGGCGGCGGCGCGAATCGCGAGCATCTCGGCATGGGCGGTCGGGTCGTTCAGCCGGCGCGTCGCGTTCGCTGCTTCGGCCAGCACTTCACCGTTTTTGAATATGACGGCGCCGACCGGCACTTCGCCTGCCTCCGCGGCCAACGCGGCAAGCGCCAGCGCGCGGCGCATCGGGTCGGGCAGGGGGAAGGTCATGCCGGCCGGATGCGCTCCGGCCGGCAATCAAGTCAACGGGTGACCGTCCAGAGCGCGAAAGCCGCTCCCGGCAGCCAGGCAAGGCATGTCAGCCCTGCCGCGATCCAGAAATCCCGGCCGATGCCGCGATCCAGGAACACGCCCAGCGGCGGCAATAGCACCGCGCCGATCACAGGGCCAGGCTTCACTGGTTGGTGGTTTCGTTGGCGGTCTTCACGTCGATGGTTGGGACCTTGACGGTCTCTTCCTTGGTGCCGACATCGACCTTGCCCATATTGGCGTCGAACTTGGGCGCCTGACCGCCTTCGACCTTCAGCTCGGGCAGCTTGGCGGTCTGCGTCTGGTTGAAGCTGAAAAAGCCGGTGGCGACACCGACGATCAGCAACAGAACCACGATCGCGACCAGAGCCAGTAATCCTCGCATTCAACCCTCCTGTTTTGGTTGAAGCGCTGAACGAACCGGACCCGTTACGGTTTCATGGCAATACGACTCTCGTTGACGAAGGCACCAACTGCCGTTATGCGCGCCACCTTTCCCGGACACGTCCGACACCAGATTTGAGAGACGAAGCATGTCGCGCATTTGCGAGCTGACCGGCAAGGGCCGGCAGGTGGGACACAATGTTTCCCACGCCAACAACAAGACCAAGCGCACGTTCCTGCCGAACCTGCAGAACGTCACGCTGATCAGCGACTCGCTCGGCAAGAGCGTGAAGCTGCGCGTCTCCACGCACGGCCTGCGCTCGGTCGAGCATGTCGGCGGTCTCGACAACTGGCTCACCAAGACCAGCGAAGACAAGCTTGGGCCGACCGCCCGCAAGCTGAAGCGCGAGCTCGCGAAGAAAGTGGCCGCCTAAGTCATTCTCGTCGATTGACGGCAAGGCGCCGGCCGGGATCGTTTCCGGCCGGCTTTCGCTGTCCGACGGGTCCGCGAAGGTGAATGGCGGCTGACACCCGCATTCAGCCTGAACTCAAGCGAATCGCTGCATAGGCGTCCTCGAAGAGGCGGAGATTTCCCCGCTTCCGAGGAGACAGACAATGATCAAGAAGCTTGGCCTGTTCGGCGCCGCGCTGGCGACGGTGGCGGGCGCTACGGTCGCCGCTGCCCCTGCCGAGGCGCAATATTACGGCAACGGCTACAACCGCGGCCACTATGGCAATGGCGGCTATGGCCAGCGCTATCAAGGCAACCGCTATGGCAATGGCTATGCCGGCGCGCGCTACGGGAACGGCTATTACGGCAACCAGTATAACGGCCGGAACAGCTACAACTACCGCTATCGCTGCGGCAACGGCACGACCGGCACCGTCCTCGGCGCCATCGTCGGTGGACTGCTGGGCGACGCGGCGGTCGGCCGCCGCGGTGACGGCACTGCTGGCGCGATCGTCGGTGCCGGTGTCGGCGCTCTGGCCGGCCGCGCGATCGAGCGCAACGGCAGCCGCTGCTAACCCAACCGCTTTCCCCTTGTAGCGTATCGGGGACGAAGGCCGGGGCAGAAATGCCCCGGCCTTTTGCGTCAGCCTCGCACGCCGCGGTAGAGCATGGTGATCGAGACGCGGCGGTTGCGCGGGTCGAACCGGTCCTTCTCGATGAACGGATCGCGGTCGGCGACGCCCTCGATCCGCTCGAAGCGGTTTTCGGTCACGCCGCCCACCGCCAGCCGCCGCCGCGTCGCTTCGGCCCGGCCGCTGGAAAGCATCCAGTTGTTCATCACTTGCGGATCGCCATAGCCCAGACTGTCGGTATGGCCACGGATCGAGACCTGGTTCGGCATGGTCTGGACCAGCTTGGCGACCGCGTCGATCAGCCGCCCCGCCTCGGCATTCAAAGAGGTCGTCCCGACGGCGAACATCGAATAATCGGCATCGTCGATCAGGTCGATGCGCAGGCCGTCGCGGGTCGGCGTGAAGCGGACATGCTTGGCCACTTTCTTTAGGCCCGGATCGGTCATCAGCTGCTGCTGCAGGCGGAATGCGACGCGCTTGAAATTCTGTATGTCCTCGCTGCGCAGCTTGCTGCCTTGCCCCGCTTCAGGCCCGCCGCGCGCATCGAGCGGCACGGTCAGGGCGCGGGTGCCGGTCTGCGCCGCCTTGAACGGATAGCTGTCCTTGTCCATCAGCGACGATCCGCCGAGCAGTCCATTGGATCCGGCGCTTTCGCGCTTGGTCTCGACCAGGGTCGGGGAGAAATAGTCGGCGATCGACTTGCGCTGCTTTTCAGTCGTCGCGCCCAGCAGCCACATCAGGAGGAAGAACGCCATCATCGCGGTCACGAAGTCGGCATAGGCGACTTTCCAGGCGCCGCCGTGATGGCCGTGATCGCCGTCGCCGACGATCTTCTTGACGATGATCTTGGGCGGTTCGTTGGAGCCCGCGCGGGCCGGAACCGTGATGCGCTTGGCCATCTTACTTGCCGCGCAGGCCGTCGAACACTTCGGCGAAGCTCGGCTGCTTGGCGTGGACGATGCCGGAGCGCGCGGCCTCGATCACCAGCGGCTGCGGGTGGCCGTGGAGCGACGCGATGATGATCTGCTTGATCGTCTGATAAATCGCGGCGTCCTCTTCCAGCACCGCTTTCAGGCGGGTGGCGAGCGGATTGACCATGCCATAGGCGAGCAGCACGCCCAGGAACGTGCCGACCAGTGCCGAACCGATCATCGCGCCCAGGATCGCGGGCGGCTTGTCGATGGAGCCCATCGTCTTCACCACGCCCAGAACGGCGGCGACGATGCCGAGCGCCGGCAGCGCGTCGGCAAGGCCCTGCAGCTGGTGCGCGGGATGCAGGATCTCGTGGTGATGGGTCTTGATGCTGTTGTCGACCACTTCCTCGACCGCGTGCACGTCGAGCGTGCCGGACGAAACGACGACCAGGCGCAGCGTATCGGCGATCAGGTGGACCAGCGCGCTGTCCTTCAGCAGCTTGGGGTATTCGGCGAAAATGGCGCTCGACTTCGGGTCCTCGACATGTGGTTCCAGCGCGATCGGCCCTTCGACGCGCAGCATCTTCATCAGCCGCGAGACGAGAAAGATGACGTCGAGAAAGTCTTTCTTGCTATAGGTCGGCCCCTTGAACGCCTTGGCCAGGCCGCCGAACAGCCCCTTCAGCTGCTTGCCCGAATTGCCGATGATCAGCGCGCCGGCGGCGGCGCCGCCGATGATCAGCATTTCATGGGGGAGGGCGTGCAGCACGGGACCCAGCGCACCGCCGGTGAAGGCAAAGCCGCCGAAGACCATAGCGATAAGCACGACTAGACCGATCGCAGGAAACATCGTGCGTCCACCGCCTCCGAAACAAGCAACACGGTCGACCCGCGCCCAACCTCTAAGACGGCATCAGCGGTCGAAGTTTGCGCAACAAACTTGGTTACCGGAAAAGTAAGGCGCGGTTTCTCTTGTTTTTGCCACGGCTAACGGTGGGCCGTGCCGCATCCCCCGCGAACCGCATCCAAAAGTCCTGACCGTTTCGCATTTCTCTCGTTAGGCGGCGCGGCAGGGGGTTCTGTCGGCACCAAAGGGGTGCGAAGGAGGGTAAGTTGAGTAACAAGATCATCGCCGCGGCCGCTGCCGCGGGAATGTTTGGCCTCGCCAGTCCGGCAATGGCCGAAATTGTCATCGTCGACGCCAGTTCGATCCAGGGCGCCAATGTCCTGTTCAACGCTGGCGGCCAGTCCGGCAACGAAATTATCGGCATCACCAATGACGCCGCGAGCGCGCCGGTGGCGTTCACGGGCGCTGCCGGCGCGATCCTGAATGCGCTCGGCGGCAGCAATCGCATCGAAGGCGCGCTGAACACCGCCACGCCGAACCCGAACGACTTGCTGCCGCTGAAAAGCATCAGCCTCGCGATGGGCAATGGCGGGACGTTCAACGATCTGGAGTTCGGCGTGTTCGGCGGTGCCGGCACGACCGCGACTTTCACGCTCACCGATCGGGCCGGCGCCCAGTTCGCCTTTACCCGCGCCTTGGCCAACGGAAGCAATTTCTTCGGCTTCCGCGGAATCAATGGTGAGACGATCCGCGACGCGACGATCGCGGTGTCAGGGGTCGGGTTCAGGGACCTTCGCCAGGTCCGGCTGATTCCGAACGCGGCGGTGCCGGAACCGCAAAGCTGGGCGCTGATGCTTGGCGGTTTCGGCCTTATCGGCATGATGGGCCGCCGTACCAAGCCCGCCAGGGTCACCAACTGACCGTTCGATGCGAACGGGAGGCGTCGCCGGCTTCGTGCCGGCGGCGCCTCCCGCCCTATCGGATGTAGTCGAACAGGGTGAGCGAGCTCAGCCGCGAGAAGCTCGACTGGGTCGCCTGCAGCGTCAGCATCATCTTCTGCATCTCGATCACGGCCGATTGGATGTCCGTGCCTTCCAGGCTGCCGCGCTCGATCTTGTAATCATTGGCCGCGCCGGCGAGGCGATCGGACTCGATGTCCAGCCGTGCGCCGCGAGCGCCCACCGACGCGCGCGCGGTCGTGATCCGCTCCGATGCGTTGGCAAGACCCTCGGCCGCTTGGCTCAACGCCTGCTTGCGCGCTGCCGCGTCGGCCGATCCGCCGGGCGCGAGCGCGTCGGCGAGGTCGCCGATGACCTGGAAGATATCCTTGGTGCCGTTGCCGACCTTGACGCCGCCGAACACGCGGGCGCCGCTGTCGGTCGGCTGGATATTGACGCCGTCGCCGATGGGGATCGGCGGCGCTTCGCCGGTGCCCGAGAAGCTGATCGTCCCATCGCCCGCGCGCGCGAACGCCGCGCCGGTGCCGCTGCCGCCGAACAATGCCTGGCCGCGCGCGTCCTTGGTGTTGGCGAGGCTGTAGACATCGTCCAGGATCGCCTTGAGTTCGGCGCTGATCGCGGCGCGGTTGTCGTCGTTCAGCGTTTCGCTGCCGGCGCGGATCATCAGCTCCTGCGCGCGCTGCAGCTGATCGCTGACGCTGGACAGCGCGGTGTCGGACGCGCCGAGCAGCGATTGGGCCAGCGTTATGTTGCTGGCGAACTGAGTGTTGTCCGCGTCGCCTTTTTGTATCCGCGCGATCCGCGCCGAAATAATCGGGTCGTCCGACGGGGTCAGGATGCGCTTGCCGGTCGAAATCTGCTCCTGCAGCTTCGCGGTCTGCGCCGACAGATTGCCCATCTGCCGGCTGCGCGAATCGAAGAAATAGGCGGTGCCGATGTTCATTGCTCAGCTCCTCAATTCACCGCGTCGAGGATCGACTGGAAGATTTCGCGCGAGACCTGGATCACGCGGCTCGACGCCGCATAGGCCTGCTGGAAGCGCATCAGATCGACCGCTTCCTGGTCCAGATTGACGCCGGTTACCGCGTCGCGGGCCGAGGTCGCGCCTTCCAGGATCGCGCCTTGCGCGTCGGCGACCTGTCGCTTGCCGGCCAGCGCCGAGGCGTTGGACGAGACCAGCTCGTTCGCTTTGTTCTCGAAGCCGCCGCTAGCGCGCAGCGCGGCGAGGTTCGCCATATTGCCATTGTCTCGGCTGCCCGCCTGGGTGGCGCTGATCGTGAAGCTGTCGCCGTTATTGGCGTTGCCGGTCACGGTGATGTTCAGTCCCGCGAGCGTCACCGGCGTGCCGGGCGTATAGCTGGCAGTGCCGATCACGCTGTTGGTGACGGGATCGGTCGCGGTCAGCGTGCCGCCCGACAACGTGAAGCGCGTCGAGGACAGCGGCGTGCCGTTGGTTTGCGCCGTCAGCTGCGCACCGCCCAGATTGTTCGTGCCGCCGGTGACGGTCCACGGCCGGGCAGCCGCGATCTGGCGCCCGTTGACCGCATTTATGGCGAGTGTGCCGTCGCCCGCGCTCGCGTCGAACAGCGCGGCACCGGCATTGCCGTCAAGATCGACGCCTCCTGCCTGGACCTGATTGACCCTGGTCGCGAGATCGGAGGCGAGGGCGGTCACCTGCGTGCGCATGTCGGCGACGCGGGTCGCGGCTTCGGCGAAGCCCGCGAGCGATCCGCCTTTCAGCGTCACGGCTTCTGGCCCCAGCACGGGATCCAGCGTCAGCCCCATCGTGCCGGAGCTGTTGAACGAGACTTCGAGCGGACGCGAGGTAACGCCGGCGACCAGCACCGGGCCATTCTTGTCGTTGAACTTTACTGTCGCGATGCCGCGATCGTCGGTCGTTGCACTGATCGAAGCGAGCTGGCTCATCTGGTCGATCAGCGCGTCGCGGTGATCCATCAGCTGCGCCTGCTCATTGCTACCGTCGCGCGCCTTGATGAGGCCTTTGTTCGCTTCGACGAGCGCGGTCGCGAGATTGTTGAGCTGATCGACGCCCAGCTTCGCCGACGCGCGCAGGTCGCTGTCGATCGCGGCAAGGCCATTGGCGGAGGTCGTGAAGGCGGCCGCGACGCCCGAGGCGGCGTCGAGCAGGCCGGCGCGCGGTGCGGAGCCGGTCGGGTCCGCCGCGACAGCTTGGCCGGCATTGAAGAATTTAGTCATCGCCGAGCTGATGCCGGCGGTATTGAGCGACGTCTCGATCCGCTCCAGCCAGGTGATGGTGGAGTTGGTGCGCCCGGATTCGGCGGTCGCGTTGCGAAGGTCGCCGGCCTTGAACGCATCCCAGGCGCGATCGACCGTGTTGGCCGCCGCGCCATAGCCGATGGTCAGATTGTTGAGCAGCAAATAGCGGCCGGCGCCCGAGGAAATCTCGGTCAGCTTCGCGTCGCGTCGAACGTAGCCGGGGGTGGACGCGTTGGCGATATTCTCGCCGACGACGTTCAGCGCGGTCTGATACGCTTTGACGCCCGTCGCGCCGATCGAGAGCAGATCGCTCATTTCGCGTCTCCGGCCTTGGCCTTGGCTTCGCCCTTCAGGTCAGGCCGGTTCTTGGCCAGGAAATCGGTGAGGGCTTTGCCGATCCCCATAGGCGTATGGACGGCCATCGTTTCGGCAAGCTTAGCGTCTTGCATGTCCTGAAATTGGTTAAGGGCCTCGCTGTCGAACAATCCGTCATCCAGCTTGGCCGCCCGCGCCGATTTCAGCATCTGGTGGATGAACAGCGATTCGAATTGCTGCGCCGCCTTGGTCAGATTTTCCTTGGTCGACAAACGGCTGGTGTCGGCAGCCTCGGAAGGGCTGCCGACCAGCGGCGACTGAAGGGGCGGGAGCGTGCTCACAGGACGATCAGCTCGGCCTTCAGGGCGCCGGCTTCCTTCAGTGCCTCCAGGATCGCGACCAGATCAGCGGGCGAGGCGCCGATACCGTTCACGGCCTTGACGATGTCGGCGAGCTTGGGGCCGGGATCGAGCAGGAACATCGGGTTCGCCTTTTCCTCGACCTGCACATTGCTCTGCTGTTCGACGGCGGTGACGCCGTTGGAGAGTGGCGCGGGCTGGACGACGCGTGGCGCTTCGTCGATGCGGACCGTCAGGCGGCCGTGCGTCACCGCCGCCGCGCCGACGCGGACCGCCGAGTTGATCACGACCGTGCCCGTGCGGGCGTTGACGATCACCTTGGCAGGCGGCTCGGCGGAAACGACCGCGAGATTCTCGACCTCGCTCATCAGCGCGGTGCGGACCTCGGCACCTTGCGGCGCCTTGATGCCGATCGACACGCCGTCCAGCGTGCGCGCGGTGCCGGTGCCGAAGCGCTTGTTGATCGCTTCCGCGACCCGCTCCGAAGTGGTGAAATCGGCCTTCTGCAGATTGAAGCGCAAATCCTCCGCCGTCGCGAAGCCGGTCTCGACCGCGCGCTCGACGGTGGCACCGTCCGGGATGCGGCCGCTCGACGGCACGTTGACGGTGAGCTTCGACCCGTCCGCGCCCTCGACGCCGAGACCACCGACCGCCAGCGATCCCTGTGCCATCGCGTAGATCTGGCTATCCGCGCCCTGCAGCGGGACCATCAGCAAGCTGCCACCGCGCAGGGACTTGGCCTTGCCGATCGCGGCGACAGTCACGTCGATGCGCTGGCCCGGCTTGGCGAAAGCGGGCAGTTCCGCCGTCACCATCACGGCGGCGGCATTCTTCAGGCCCGGATTGATGCCGGCCGGCAAGTTGAGGCCGAAGCGCGAGGTCACGCCCTTCATCGACTGGACGGTATATTCCAGATTGTCGTCGCCGGTGCCGGCGAGGCCCACGACGATGCCGTAGCCGACCAGCTGGTTCGGACGCACGCCCGCGAAGGCGCCGAGATCCTTGATCCGCTCGGCGGAAACCGGTGCGGCGATCAGGGCGAGAAGGGCGATCAGGAAGCGGATCATCATGATTCCTAGAAGGGGCTGACCAGCGAGAAGAAGCGCTGCAGCCAGCCGGGCCGGCTTTGGCGCTGGATGTCGCCCTTGCCGGTATAGGTGATGCGGGCATCGGCGACGCGCGTGGACGGCACGCGATTGTCGAGATCGATGTCGGCGATGCGGACGATGCCCTGCACCTGCACGAACTCGTCGCCGCGATTGAGCTGGAGCTGTTTTTGGCCCCGGATCAGCATGGTGCCGTTCGGATAGACTTCCGCCACGGTGACGCTGATCTCGCCGGTCAGGCTGTTCGACTGGCTGGCGCTGCCATTGCCCTTGAAGGCCTGGGTGCCGCTCGCCGCCGCCTCGGCCGGGCTGAACAGCGACAGCGGTCCGGCCGACGGCGGGGTCAGGCCGATATTGCCGTCGCGGCCCGATTTGGACGCGACATCCTTCTGCGCGCTCATCCGCTCGACCAGCACGATCGTCAGCGGATCGCCGACGCGGCGCGCGCGCGGGCCTTCGTAGAGCGCGGAATAGCCCTGGCTCGCCTGGAAGATCGCGCCGTTCGCCGGCGGCGGCGGTACGAAAACGGGCGCGACCGGCGCATAGTTGACCTTCGCCACCTTCTTGGCAAACGCTGGCGAAGCGACGAGCATCAGCGCCACCAGTGCTCCGGCGAAGGCCGGAGCGGTGCGAGCAAGGCTCCGGCCTTCGCCGGAGCGCAGTGAAACGCGCGTTTTCATCTTACAAATTCTGGTTGGCATATTGCAGCATCTGATCGGTGGCCGAGATCATCTTGGAGTTGACCTCATACGCGCGCTGGGTCTCGATCATGTCGACCAGCTCCTCGACAACATTGACGTTGGAGCCTTCCAGCATGCCCTGGCGTATCGAGCCGCGGCCGTCCTGCCCTGCAACGCCGACATTGGCGGCGCCGCTGGCGGCGGTCTCGGTCAGGTAGTTGCTGCCCATCGGCTGCAGGCCGGCGGGGTTCGAGAAATTGGCGACCGTGACCTGACCGATCTGGCTGGGTGCGGTCTGGCCCTGGATCGTGGCGGAGACGGTGCCGTCGGTGCCGACCGTGATGCTGGTCGCGCCTTCCGGGATCGTGATCCCGGGCTGCACGGCATAGCCTTCGGTCGTCACCAGCTGGCCTTCGGGCGAGCGCGCGAAATTGCCGGCGCGGGTGTAGCCGATCTGACCGCCCGGCAGCTGGACCTGGAAATAGCCATTGCCGTCCAGTGCCAGGTCCAGCGAGTTGCCGGTCGTGTTCAGCGACCCCTGCGTGTCGATCCGGGCGGTACCCTGAATACGGACGCCGGTGCCGAGATTGAGCCCGGTCGCGTATTTGGTCTCTGACGTGCTCGGCGCGCCATTGGCGGTGATCGTCTGATAGGCGAGCGTCTCGAACGAGGCGCGGTCGCGCTTGAACCCCGTCGTGTTGACGTTGGCCAGGTTGTTCGAGATCACGCGCATACGCTCGTTCTGAGCGTCGAGGCCCGTGCGGGCGATGTGCATCGCGGCGGAAGTCATTGCATCAATCCTTTCACTGCATCCGCATCAGGGATGCGCCGCCATCGTCCATGTCCTTGGCGGTGCTCAGCATCTTGGCCTGGATTTCGTAGCTGCGCTGATTCTCGATCATCGCGATCAGCGTTTCGGTCACGTTGACGTTCGATTGTTCGAGCGAGCCGGTCTTCACCGTCGCGTCGAGGTTCGCCGGCAGCGTGCCGCCGTCCTTGACGCGCAGCAGATTGTCCATGCCTTTCAGCGTGGTGCTGCCTTTGGGGTCGACCAGCTTCAGCCGGTCGACGATCTGCGGCTTGTCGAGCTCGCCACCCGGCGGGACCACCAAGATCGATCCGTCGGCGCCGATCGTGACCTTGGCGGCCGGCGGGATCGTGATCGGGCCGCTATTGCCGATGACGGGAAAGCCGTCGCCGGTCTGCAGCACGCCCGATGGCGCGATCGTCAAGTCGCCGCGGCGAGTATAGGCTTCCTCACCGTCGCTCGCCTGCACGGCCATCCAGGCATCGCCATCGACCGCGACGTCGAGGTCGCGGCCAGTGTTGACGACGGCGCCAGCCTTGCGGTCGGCATCGACCACCTCTTCGGACATGAGCGAACGGCCGTCGAAGCCCGTGCCCTTGACCGCCAGCTGTTCCATGTTGAACGAGTCCGAACGGAAGCCGACCGTCGATGCGTTCGCCATGTTGTTGGCGATGGACGCCTGCGCGGCCATGCGGCCCCGCAAACCCGAATAGGCGGTATAGACCAGTCTATCCATCGATCGGCTCCGGGCGTCCGTTCAGCTTAGCTGCGGATGTTGATGATGGTCTGGCTGAGCTGCGTGGCGGTATCGAGCGCCTTCGCATTCGCCTGGAAGTTGCGCTGCGCGGCGATCAGGCCGACCAGCTCTTCCGTGATGTCGACGTTGGATCGCTCGATCGCGCCGGCCATCAGGTTGCCATAGCCGCCCTCGCCCGGTTGTCCGGCCGTGGCGTCGCCCGACAGGCCGGAAACCGACCAATAGCTGTTGCCGATCTGGCGCAGGCCCTGCGGATTGGCGAACTGCGCCAGCACGACCTTGCCGAGCGCCTGGTTCGTGCCGTTAGAGAAGCTCGCCTTGACCAGGCCGTTGGCATCGACGGACACGCCCTGCAGCTGGCCGATCGGCTCGCCGTCTTGCGATTGAGCGATGATCGAGAAAGCGGCGGGACGTTGCGTGGTCGCGATCGAAAAGTCGATCGTCATGTCCTGCGGCGCGGCGTTCGGCGGCGTGTAGGTCGCGTATTGGGTCGGGCCGGCCGGAGTCTGCAGCACGCCATTCGAATCGAACGTCATGGCCAGCGGCGTCGCCGGCGTCGGCTGGGTAGGATCGGCCGAAATCTGCTGGCCGCCAACAAAGGAATAGACGAGCCACTGGCTGGTCGTGTTGCTGCCGCCCGGCGCGGTCTGGCGCACATAATAATTGGTCAGTGTATTCGGCGTGCCGACCGAATCGTAGATCACGGCCGAAGACGCGAAGTTATAGGTGTCCGGATCAAAGCGGCTGAAGGTGTAGGGGCTAGCCGTCGTCCATTGCGGGTCGTTGGCGGGGATCGGCGCGTTGGCCGACAGGTTCACCGACACTTTCGCCGCCGATGTGGCGCGGGGCGTGCCGCTGGTCTGCGGCAGCCGCAGGCTGACTGTGTCTTGCAGGCTGGTCGCGACGACCGTGCCGCTGCCGTCCACCGGGAAAACCTGCACGGTCGAACCCTGCGAATCCACGACGAGACGGTCGGCTGAGACCGAGAAAGCGCCGTTGCGGGTGAAGGCGAGCTCGGTCGTGTTCGGGTTCGGCTTCACGACGAAGAAGCCTTCGCCGCTGACCGCGAGATCGAGCGAAGACTGCGACTGCTGCAGGCCGCCCTGCGTGAACTGCTGGCGGATGCTCTTCACATAGGAGCCGGAGCCGATCAGCTGGTTCGGACTCTTGGTCGTGGTCGAGGCGATGACGTCGCCGAACTCGACGCGGCTGCGCTTGAAGCCATTGGTGCCGACGTTCGCCAGATTGTGGGCAATCGCCGACAGTTCGGTCTGGGCGCCCTGAAGGCCGGAAAGAGAGGTATAGAAAGACATCGTTCAACTCCTACGCAATGGCTCAACCGACCTCGCGGACGGCACTCAGGGGTTTCTGGCCAAGACCAGCCAGGTTCAGCATCGGCCCATCGCCGCCCGAACCGAGGCTGACCGACGTGACCGGCGCCCAGACGTTGACGGCAGAAGCAACACTCGTGCCACCTCGCTTCACGGACGCGGCGATCTTGTACGGGCCGGCCGGCGCGGCACCGCCGCTGTCGGTCTTGCCGTCCCAGTCGATCTTTAGATCGCCCTGGGACTGCGATCCGTAATTGAGCGTGCGAATCAGGTTGCCGGCGCTGTCGCTGATCTGCACCTGAACATCGTCGGCGGCCGTATCGAGCGGCACGATGGCGTTCAGCGTCCCGTCGGTGTTTGGATAGGCGGTGTCGCCTTCGATCAGGACGGTCTTGCCGACATAGGAGATCGCCTGCGCGGTGTTGGACGACGCGAGCGTGGACGACATCGCCTTCAGCGACTTGTTCATCTCCGATATGCCGGCGACGCTCGAGAACTGCGCCATCTGGGCGACCATGTTCTCGTTCTTGACCGGATCGAACGGGTCCTGGTTCTTCAGCTGCTCTGTCAGCAGCTTCAGGAACGAGTCCTGGCCCAGCGTGTTCGCTTCCTCGGCCGTCTGCAGCTTCGGGGTGCCGGCGACGCCGGTGCGGCTGATGCCGAGCTTGGAGAGGGTATCGTCGAACGAGGTCGACGTGCTGTCGCCGACGCCGCTCATTTGCCGAGCCTCAGCGTGTCGAGGATCAGGCCCTTGGCGGTCTGAAGCACCTCGACATTGTTCTTATAGTTGCGTGCGGTCTCGAGCATATCGACCATTTCCCTGGTTTCATCGACGGCGGATTCGAAGACGTCGCCGTCCTGATTCGCCATCGGGTTGTTGGGATCGTGGCGCTTGGTGGGGGCAGGCCCCGCCGTCACGACCTGGGCAACGTCCACCGTCGCCATGCCGGATGCCTTGTCGTAGCTGGTTTTGAAGACCGGCTTCATCGAGCGATAGGCATCGGCCTCCGTCGTCGCGACGCCGCTGGCGTTGGCGAGGTTGGAGGCGGTGGTGTTCATCCGCACGAGCTGCGCCGACATGGCGCGGCCGGCGACGTCGAAAATGGTGAGAGGCTGCGCCATGCTTATTCTCCTCGCAGCGCGCGCGTGAGGGTCGAGATGCGCCCGTTCAGGAACGCGAGCGTCGTCTGATAGGCGACGGCGTTCTCGGCGAACTGGGTCTGCTCGGTGTTGAGTTCGACCGTGTTGCCGTCGAGCGAGGGCTGCATGGGCATGCGAAATTTGGTCGCGCCTTCGGACGCGGTGGCCATGCTCGCTCCCGGCTTCTCGGCGGCGCTGAGCGCCTGGGCGAAGTCGATGTCGCGCGCCTTGTAGCCCGGCGTCGAGGCGTTCGCGATGTTGGACGCGAGCAGGCCCAGCCGCTGCGAACGCAGCGACAGCGCCTTCTCATGCACGCCGAACAGATCGTCACCCAAAGCCATTGCGGCCCCTCGCGAAAGTTTTCACGCCCGCAACGCTGCAAAGGGTGTGCCAGATGGCCTCAAGCGGGTTCCGAGAACCCCCGTTTCCTCGAAGCGGCAATCGTCCGGCAACATATTGCCGCCGCCCGGCAATCCCGCTTGCCGTCGCCGGTCCGGCGTCCGGTGCAAAGCCAATTGGCCCGGATGTTGCTGATACGCCTGCGATGATCGATCCATCCTCTCTGCTGATCTTCTACGATCCGGTCGCGCTGGCGATCGTGGGCGGCGGCACGCTGCTCGCGACGGCGGCCTGCGGCCCGATCGCGGACACGGGCAACGCCTTCCGCGCGCTGCCGGTGCTGTTCCGCCGGCCGTTCGAGTTCGGCCTGGCCCGCGCCGAGCTGGCCCGGGCCGAGCGCGTCGCCAATGTGAAGGGCCTGCTCGCGGTCGAACCCAAGCTGATGGACGATCCCGATGTCTCGGCCGGTTTCGGCGCGGTCACCGACGGCGCGACCGCCGACGAGGTCGAACGGCTGCTCGGCAATCTGCGCGCCGCCCGCGCTGCCCGGCACGGCATCGTGCAGGATTACTGGGCCGCGGCTGCGGAGACCGCGCCGGCGATGGGCATGGTCGGCACGCTGGTCGGTCTGGTGAAGATGTTCCGATCGATGGACGATCCCGCGACGATCGGCGGCGCGATGGCGGTCGCCCTGCTGGCGACCCTTTATGGGGCGCTGATCGCCAATTTGATCGCCGCGCCGATCAGCGCGCGCCTCTGCCGCCTCGCGCGCGCGGAAGACAAGGAGCGCCGGGCGCTGGTGAAGCCGTTCCGTGCGTTCGCCGAGCGCGAAACTCCGATCAAGCACGCCAAGGCCGCCTGATGCGCCTGGCCTTGTCCCGCCCCGCCCGCCCGCTTTGGCTGATCACACTCGCGGATCTGTCGCTGCTGCTGGTGGGCTTCTTCGTCTTCCTGCAGGCGACCGCGCACAAATCGAAGCAACAGCAGGACGCGATAGAAGCGAGCATCCGTGAAGCCTTTGGCGGCAGCTCCGCTCCCGCTCAGCAGCTCGCGGTCGCGGTCAACAGGGTGGACGGCTTCGGCGCGGGCAGCGCCGACCTCCCTCACGATATGGGCGGGATCGCTTCCTGGGCGCGCGACGCGCTGGCCGATCCGCGCACCCGCCTGATCGTCACCGGCTATGCTGATGGCGGGCCGAGCGACCAAATGTCCGGCAGCGGCCTCGCGCTTGCCGGTCTGCGTGCCGAGGCGGTGGCGGCGATGCTCGCCGGCGTGCCGCGCGACCGCATCAAAGTTGGCGCGGCACTGATGCCTGGCGCGCGGCGCGTCACGCTTGTTGTTTCCTACGATCCTTGATGGAGCCGAACATGCTCTCGCTTCTCCTGCTCGCCGCGGCGCCCGCAGCCACCGACCTGGCACTGCTGGACCGCGCCGCCGAGATCTTCGCCGGCGCCCGGCTGGGCGAACCCGGCGGTCCGGTCGCGCCGGTCGATCGGCGCCTGCGCCTGGCCTCCTGTGCCTCCAGTCCGGAGTTCACTTGGCGCACCGACGCGCATGATGCGATCGTGATCCGCTGCCCGCAAGCCAATGGCTGGCGCATCTTCGTGTCGGTACGGGCCGCACGCCCCGCCGTGCAGGCCGCCGTCGCCATCAAGGCCGAGCCGGTGATCCGGCGCGGCGATCCAGTCACGATCGAGGCGGGGCAGGGTAGCTTTACGGTTTCTTCGGATGGGATCGCGATCAGCGATGCGGCGCCCGGCGCCCGCGTGCAGATCAAGGTCGACGGCGCGAAAGGTCCCGTCCAGGCGATCGCCGTGCAGGCGGGCCGCGCAACCTTGCCGGGCTGGTAGGAAAGTTTTTCTAAAGGTTCGAGACCCACGGTCGTTCTAATCAGTCGGGACCCCACTCCAGCCAGGAAAGGACGCGGGCAATGATTGATCCAATCGGCGTAAAGCCCGGCACCGTCCAGGGCAGCCGCATAGATCTGAAGGAACCGACCAAAGTCGTTCCTTTGCAGGCCGTCACCGCTCCGCAACCGGCCGTCGTGGCCGAGACCGGCGCGCGCGAATCGGTCAAGGCGATGGCAGCGAAGCCGCCCGTCGATGTCGATCGTGTGCAGCAGATCAAGCGAGCACTTCAGGAAGGGCGCTATCCGATCGTGCCGGCAACAATCGCGGACTCTATCATCGCTGCGCAATATCGTTGGGTCGAGGCCGATGACGCGCAGTGACGCACTGAAGGCCGTGATCGCCTCGCTCCAGCAGGAATTGGCGGCACTGAAGGCGTTCGACATCGACGCTCTGGCAGCGGCGACTGCGGAGAAAGAGGGCCGGATCGGCGTACTCGCCGCCCGCAACGACAATCCGCTGTCCGCCGACGAGCGCGCCCTCGCCGAAGAGGCGATGCGCCTGAACGAAACGGCGCGCGTGTTCGTCAACCTGATGAACGCCAATGTGAAGCAGCGCCTCGAAGCGCTGACCGGCATCAAGCCCGTCGCCTACGCCGCCACCCGCGCGGTTGCGTAACATCTAGCTTCTCTCCCTCCGGGAGAGGAAAGTTGGCACGCCTCTTGCTCATTCATGCCCGAGAATATTCGGGACCCGTGAATGACCGTTGCCACACTTCAATCGCTGCTGCTGACCGGTGGGGGACGTGTCCAGTCCGCCATCCAGCGCGCGAGCGCCCGGACCGGCGTCGACTTCACCTATCTGTTGGGCCAGGCCCAGGTCGAGTCGAGCCTGCGTCCCGATGCCAAGGCAGCGACCAGCAGCGCGTCCGGCCTCTATCAGTTCATCGACCAGAGCTGGCTCTCGACCGTCAAGAAGCACGGTGCGGAGCATGGCCTGGGCTGGGCGGCCGACGCGATCAGCCAGTCGGGCGGACGGTACACCGTCTCCGACAGCGCCACCCGCTCGGCCATCCTGAAGCTCCGCGAAAACCCCGATATCGCCTCGATGATGGCCGCGGAACATGCGTCCGACAACAAGGCCGCGCTGGAATCGACCCTCGGCCGGGAGGTCGGCGGCGCCGATCTCTACATGGCGCACTTCCTGGGCGTCGGCGGCGCCAAGAAATTCCTGTCGGCGCTGGACAGCAGCCCCGGTACCACCGCCGCACAGCTGTTCCCCGCCGCAGCCTCTTCCAACCGCAACATCTTCTTTGGCGAAGGCGGCCGCGCGCGTTCGGTCGGCGAAATCTACGATCGCTTCGCCGCCAAGCTCCAGAAGGGCGCGGAGATTGCCGCCAACGGCAAGGCGTTGCCGCCCGTTGCCGCCCCCGGCAAAACGGACGAAGGCACATTCCAACTCGCCGTGCTGCAGCAGGATGACAGCAGCGGCGACATCGCGACGCTCGACCAGCTGTTGGCGTCGACCTCGCGCGCCTCGATGCTGCGGCCGACGCCAAATAGCGCGAAGCTTGCCTATATGCTGCTCGCGAGCATGGGAGCGTAACGGGTGGCGTCGATCGCTCTGAACGCAGGCACCGCCGGCAGGGCCGGCAAGCTGGCCGCGCTTCCCGCCGGCATTCTGATCCTCGTCCTGCTGATGGTCGTGCCGATTCCGGCCGGCCTGCTGGACCTGTTCTTCATCGTGAACATCATGATCTCGGTCGCGGTGCTGATGGTCGCGCTGAACGCGGAAAAGCCGCTCGATTTCTCCAGCTTTCCGACCGTGCTGTTGCTTGCGACCCTGTTCCGGCTGTCGCTGAACGTCGCCTCCACCCGCGTCGTGCTGGTCCACGGCCATGAGGGCAAGGGCGCCGCTGGTCACGTGATCGAGGCGTTCGGCGCGTTCCTGATCGGCGGCAATTATGTCGTCGGCCTGCTGGTCTTCGCCATTCTCGTCATCATCAACATGGTGGTCATCACCAAGGGCGCCGGCCGCGTTTCCGAAGTATCGGCGCGCTTCACGCTTGACGCTTTGCCCGGCAAGCAGATGGCGATCGATGCCGATCTGAACGCCGGCCTCATCACGCCCGACGAAGCCCGCGCACGGCGTCAGGAAACCGGTGTCGAAGCCGATTTCTACGGCTCGATGGACGGTTCGTCCAAGTTCGTGAAGGGCGATGCGGTCGCGGCGTTGCTGATCCTCGGCGTCAATGTCGTGGGCGGCCTGATCATCGGCATCGCCAGTCACGGGCTCGGGATTGCCGACGCCGCCAAGACCTATGTGCTGCTCGCGGTCGGCGATGCGCTGGTGGCTCAGATTCCGTCACTGCTGCTGTCGATCGCTGCCGCCTCGATCGTCACGCGCGTCGCCTCCAGCCACGATCTCGCCGGTCAGATCGGCAGCCAGTTCGCGAGCCCCAGGACATGGGCGCCGGTCGCCGCGATCCTCGGCATCATGGGCGTACTGCCCGGCATGCCGCATCTGATCATGCTGCCCGCAGCGGCCCTTGCCGGTTTCGTCGCTTGGAAGCTCTCGCATCGCCCGCCCGCCGATACGACGCCCGTGGCCGCCAACGACGACACGCCGGCTGACCTCAGCCGCATCGACTGGTCCGAAGTGTCCGACGCGATGCAGGTCAATCTGGAAATCGGCTACGGCTTGGTGCCTTTGGTCGACGAGCGCCAGGGCGCGCCGCTGATGGGCCGCATCACCGGCGTCCGCCGCCAGCTCTCGAAAGAGCTGGGCTTCGTCATCCCGCAAGTGCGTGTGCGCGACAATATCGCGATCGCGCCCTATGCTTATCGCATCCTCGTCAACGGCGTCGTCGTGGGGGAGGACACCGCCTCGCCAGAGGAAATGCTGGCGCTCGACACCGGCCAGGCGGTCGGCACCTTGCCCGGCAAGTCCGCCAAGGACCCGACCTTTGGCCTCGATGCGATCTGGATCTCCCCGCACGACGCTGATGCCGCGACCGCCGCTGGCTTCATGGTCGTCGATGCCGGCACCGTTATCGCCACGCATCTGAACCATGTGCTGGGCGCGCACGCCGCCGAATTGCTCGGCCCGGACGAAGTGCAGAGCCTGCTCGATCGCCTGAAGGAATCGGCGGCGCAGCTGGTCGCCTCGCTGTCCCCCGCGCCCGTGCCGCTCACCATACTCACGCAGGTGCTGCGCTCGCTGCTGGCGGAAGGCATTCCGCTCAAGGAATTCCGCCGCATCGCCGCCGCCATCGCCGTCGCTGCCCAGCGCACGCTGGACCCGGAAGAGCTGGTCGAGGCGATCCGCCCCGATCTCGGGCCGCTGATCATCCAGCGTATCGCAGGGCCGCGCGAGCCGCTGCGGGTGATGACGCTGGAAGGCGGGCTCGAGGCGATCCTGGGCCAGGCCGTCCGATCGGACCCGGCGAGCCGGCACATGATCGAACCCGATCTGGGTCGCCGCATCATCGACGCGCTGCAGCAGGCCGCGCGTCCGATGATCGCCGAGGGCAAGCCGTTCGCACTCGTCGTCCAGCCCACTGTCCGCCTGGCGGTGCGCAAGCTGGTGCGGTCGTCGCTGCCCGATACTCCCGTCATGAGCTTCCTCGAAGTGCCTGAGGAAAAGCCCGTCGAAGTCGTCGCCGTGATCGGCGCTCCGCAACAGCTGGCCGCCTGAGGATAGAAGATGGCGACGCAACCCAACATCCCCGTCACCTACACCCGCAAGGGGCCGTCGCCGGCCGCCGCGAACGAGGCGTTGATCCGCGATCACATGCCGCTGGTGCGCCGCATCGCCTGGCACGTGCACGGCTCGATCTCCAGCTCCGTCGAGGTGGAGGATCTGGTCCAGACGGGTCTGGTCGCGCTGGTCGAGGCAGCGTCTTCGTTCGAGGATCGCGGCCAAGTGACCTTCGCCCAATATCTTTCCACGCGGATTCGCGGCGCGATGATCGACGAGCTGCGCCGCCAGGCGACGATCACACGCGGTGCGATGCGCCGCCGGCGCGAACTCGCCGACACCGAATCACAGCTTTCGGCCCAGCTGGGCCGCGCTCCAACCGAAGAGGAAACCGCCATGCAACTCGGGATCACCGTCGAGCGGCTGCGCGCCGATTACGTGGCCGCACAGCCGGTCCGGTTCGAGCCGATCGACGGCGTCTATAGCGACGACAATCCCTGGTTCATGAGCGACGATCCGAATCCGTTCGAGCTGCTGGAGAGCGAGGATCTGCGTCAGGCGCTGATCGCGGCGATCGGCAATCTCTCCGAACGCGAGGCGCAGGTCATCCAGCTCTATTATGTCGAAGAGCTCAATCTTGAAGAAATCGGCCTGGTGCTGAACGTCGGCGCCGCCCGCGTCTGCCAGATCAAGAAGTCGGCCCACGACCGGCTGAAGAAAGCTTTGCAGACGCAGGTCGGTTAAGCGGCGTCTTCTTCCAGCGCTTCCGCCAGCAGCGCGCGAATGCGCTTCAGCTCGGCGAGGGGGAGGGCGATCGGGGCTGCCGCTTGCGTGGGCGCCGGTACAGGCGCGGCGCTGCCTTCGTTCAACAGCTTCTGCACGCCCTTGATCGTGTAGCCTTCGCGGTTCAGCAGCATGTCGATCCGCTTGGCGAGCGCGATATCGGCCGGGCGGTAATAACGGCGATTGCCGGCGCGCTGCAGGGGCCGCAGCTGCGGGAAGCGCGTCTCCCAATAGCGCAGGATATGCTGCGGCAGGCCTAATTCCTCGGCGACCTCCCCGATCGTCCGGAACGCGTCTTCTGACTTGCCCGCCAAAAGATTCAGCCGGCCTTGACGATCTTGTCGCGAAGCATCTGGCTGGCGCGGAAGGTCAGGACGCGGCGCGGCGCGATCGGGACTTCGACCCCGGTCTTCGGGTTGCGGCCCACGCGCTCGCCCTTGTCGCGCAGCACGAAGCTCCCGAAACCTGAAATCTTCACATTCTGTCCCTTGGACAAACCCTCGCACATATGGGCGAGGATGCGCTCGACGATGCTGGCGGATTCGGCGCGCGACAGGCCGATCTGGCGATGCAGCGATTCGGCGAGATCGGCACGAGTCAGGGTGCCGGAGTCGGTGCTGAAAGTCGGATCGGCTTCGGCCATGTCATTCCCCCTCCGCGAGCGTCGTTAATAAATGAACCGATTCGAGCGCTAAAATCAATGGAAATGCGCCGCTTTCACACTCGGACGACCGACGCCCCCCAGGTGAAGCCGCCGCCCATCGCTTCCAGCACGACGATATCGCCCGGCTTGATGCGTCCATCCTTCACTGCCGTGTCCAGCGCCAGCGGCACCGAGGCGGCCGACGTGTTGGCGTGCTGATCGACCGTGACCACCACTTTGCCGGGCGCGAGGCCGAGCTTGCGCGCGGTCGCGTCCAGGATGCGGGCATTTGCCTGGTGCGGCACCACCCAATCCACGTCCTCGGCCGACAGGCCGGCCGCGTCCAGCGCCTCGATCATCACGGCCGCCAGATTCACGACGGCGTGACGGAACACCTCGGGTCCCTTCATCCGCACCTTGCCTACAGTGCCTGTGGTCGAGGGGCCGCCGTCCACATACAGCAGCTGATTGTGCCGCCCGTCCGCGTGCAGCCGGGTCGCGAGCACGCCACGGTCGCCGTCTTCCGCCGCCAGCACGATCGCGCCGGCGCCGTCGCCGAACAGCACGCAGGTCGTGCGATCTTCCCAATCGAGAATGCGGCTGAACGTCTCGGAGCCGATGACCAGCGCTTTCCGCGCGGATCCGGCGCGGATCATGCTTTCGGCGACCGACAGCGCGTAGAGAAAGCCCGAACAGACCGCCGCGACGTCGAAGGCGACGCAGTCGTTAATGCCGAGCGCGGCCTGCACCTGCGTGGCGCTGGAAGGAAAGGTCTGGTCGGGAGTGGCGGTCGCGACGATGATCAGATCGATGTCGCCTGCCGCCAGTCCCGCATTGTCCAGCGCCGCGCGGGACGCGTCGGTCGCCAGCGTCACGGTGGTCTCACCTTCGCCGGCGATGTGGCGGAAGCGGATGCCGGTGCGCGCGACGATCCATTCGTCGGAAGTGTCGACCTGCTCGGCCAGCTCCTGGTTCGACACGCGCCGTTTTGGGAGCGCCGAGCCGGTGCCGAGGATGGCGGCGCGCGTCATTTCGCCGCTGCCGTCACGGGCTGGTGCGCGTGGAAGCGTTCCAGATCCTCGGCGATTCGACGCGTGACCGAGGCGCGCGCGAGCTTGGCGGCGACCCCGATCGCATTGGCGACGCCGCCGACATCGGCGCTGCCGTGGCTTTTCACGACGATGCCGTTCAGGCCAAGAAAGACCGCGCCATTGTGATTGTTCGGATCGAGATGCGTCCTCAGCATGTGAAAGGCCGGGCGCGACAGCAGGAAGCCCGCCTTGGAACGGAACGAACTGGTGAAGGCGCGGCGCAGCAGGTCGGTGATGAAACGCGCGGTGCCTTCGACCGATTTCAATGCGATGTTGCCGGTGAAACCGTCGGACACGATCACATCGGTGTCGCCGCGTCCGATCCGGTCCGCCTCGACATTGCCCAGGAACGACAGCGCCAGATAATCGGCGCCGCGCAGCAGCGCCGCCGCCTGCCTGACCTCGTCGGTGCCTTTCAGCTCTTCCTCGCCGATGTTGAGCAGGCGCACGCGCGGGCGCTCCAGCCCCATGACGATGCGCGCATAGGCGGCACCCATCACCGCGAACTCGACGAGGTTGTTGGCGTCGCAATCGGTGTTCGCGCCCAGATCGAGCATGCAGACATCATTGTCGCCGAGGGTCGGCAGCAGCGCGGCAAGCGCGGGGCGGTCGATGCCGGGCAGGGTCCGCAGCGCCAGCTTCGACATCGCCATCAGCGCGCCGGTGTTGCCGGCGGACAGCGCGGCGGCGGCGTCGCCCTGCTTCACCGCGTCGATGGCAAGGCCCATCGACGTCGTCTTGGCGCGCCGGATGGCCTGGCTGGGCTTGTCCGTGCCGGCGATGACTTCGGGCGCGTGGCGGATTTCGGCCACCGCCTTCAGCCCCGGCTTGGCGTCGAGCGCGGGCGTGATCGCCGCCTCGTCGCCGACCATCAGAAAGCGGAGCGCCGAATCTCGCTCGAGCGCGAGCGCCGCGCCGTCCGTCATCCGGGCGACGCCGACATCGCCGCCCATCGCGTCGATGGCGATCCGCGGCGATTCGCTCATAGCTTTAGTGTCCCGCGCCGGGTTCGCGCGGTCAGGCTTCGGCCGAGACGATCTCGCGACCGTTATAATGGCCGCAGGCGCCGCACAGATTGTGCGGCAGCTTCAGTTCGCCGCAATTCGGGCATTCCTGGAAAGACGTCGCCTTCAGCGAGTCATGGCTCCGGCGCATATTGCGCTTGGAGGGCGAGGTTTTTCTCTTCGGCACTGCCATGACGGCACCTGTTCCAATCTTTACGGTCTGACATACGCGACAGGCGGCCATACAGGAATGCGGCAAGGAGCCGCGGACCACGGTCTGATCGCGAGCGAGCGGGCGCATATATCGAATTCGCCCGCCGTTGCAAGCGCCGGGCGCGCGTGGCAGCGTTGCCGCGAACGGGGAGGGACCTTCATGATTTTGCCGATCACGCTCACCATCGCGGGTGCGGCCGCGCTGCTCAACGCCTGGCTCGGCTGGCGTGTGGGCCAGAAACGGCTGTCGGAGAAAGTGTCGATCGGCGATGGCGGCAACGCGGCCGTGACCGCCCGCATGCGCGCCCACGCCAATTTCGTCGAATACACGCCGTTCGTGCTGATTCTGACCGGCCTGATCGAGCTCGCCGACGGCACGACCCTTTGGCTTTGGGCGGTAGGCGCGCTCTACATACTGGCCCGCATCGCCCACGCGATCGGCATGGACCGCCCCGCGCCCAACCCCTTCCGCATGATCGGCATCCTGGCCACGCTGCTGACGATGGCGGGACTGGGCATCTACGCGGTCGTGCTGGCCCATCTGGCGCCCTGAGCGCGTCGCGGCCAAGCGGCGCGAAACCCTGCGACGCTGTTAAGAATCATTGCGTTTTTAAGATGTTGCGCATCCCTCGAAACGATGGTTTTCTGCGCGCGCCGTAAGCGTAACGGGGGCGCCATGCGTAGTGTAGAGTATAACGGTATGCCTACCGGACGCCGCCTTCGGCCATCGACCCGATGGCCCGTCATTCTGGCCCTTCTTACTCCCCTACTATCGGCAGGGTGCGATCCCAATCAGCCGAGCGAAGCATCCCGGTTATGGGCATTGTCATCTGATCCGACACCTGTCGAAGTGCGGATGATACAGACACTCAGAGATCCGAGAACAGATAAGTATCATTACAAGCCTCTTTTTACGCTAAAGATGCCAAAGAGTTACTTTTTCTATTATGAAAATCAGCAAGGCGGTCCACAATCTGTCATTGGTGTACTGCTTAACAGAAACACATTGCAGCCCCAATCAGAAACGATCAAAAAAAATGAAGATGTAAATAGAATCAGAGGTCTTTCTTATTACTTAACTTTGAATAAATATAAAAATAGCAGCTTTACATTTCAGATTGAAAGTACCGAAATTAGACCAGATTTCGTAAAAACCCGATATAATGACTATGTAAAATATGTAGAACCCGGTAATTACATGTGTAATGCTACTTGGTTCACTGGTCCTAGTAAATCAAGCTACTTTCCTAATTTAGAAATAGGTTCGCGACGCGGGTATAGTCTTGACGGTATTCCAGCTGAAATCTATTGTGATTCACACGCGAGATTGTGTTTAATAGGCTCATACTATAGAGGAGCTCTATTAAAGATCGCGATAAACAAGACTGAGGTTTGTAAGTGGAAAGATGCGCATAGAAAAACAATCCTGTTTCTGAATGGCCACATTGAAAATTCTGGAGAGCAGTGATGAGCTACCTGATAACCTCTAGCGGGCAATCAAGCGTCATTCAAACCTCAGAAGCTACATATCTCAATTCGTTTGTACATGCTGGGGATAGAGGTGGCATGTACATGGCTTATTATAGTTTTGTCGGATCGGATGACACTATCGCATTCAGCTCTGATTTTGGCAAGCACGAAGTCAGTCTTCAAACTTAAATAGCGACTTTTAGTGGAGCCGTTGGCGCGGCAGCCTATTTCTCTAACCGTGTGTTGGAAGAGAGTTATTCAAGCGCAGCTTATCCTGGAATATACGCGCTGTCTCAGAAAGTGGCCGAGAATTTGCTGAAAGGCACTAGTGGTGTAAATGCCGCGCTATTGGGTGGCAAAACTGGACTGCTCAAAGACGTCGATATTTTCGGCACTGCAGATGAAGCTTGGCTGCAAGCCGGCCTTGAGCCTCAGTTTCCCGGACGTCTTCTGGTGACGACCGGTGGCCCTATCGTCGGTACCGTTACCGCTATTGGCGACTTGTTCTCCTTCGCTGGCGATTACGCTGTAACGTATGGGGCATTGCCTGACCGCGCGGCGCTTCTCGACTGGGCGAAGGAAGATGGCATGAAAGTGGCTGCGCTCTCCGGAGCCTACGCTGCCTGGCACGGGATCAATGGCAAACAAATCAGCGCGATGGGTGGCTACGGCCAGGAGCTGGTGACGGCCGATGGCAACCAGCGCTTGATCATCAATGCTGATGGACATGTCGTGGCAGCCGAATTGACAAGTCCGATCAACTCGGGTGCCTCGGTTTACGAATTGGAGGCGAATGGCGCCGCCGCGCTTGTATCGGCTCTCACGACCGCTGGCTTCATCTTCAATCCGGCCTTGACCGCGCTCGGCGTCGGAACGATCGGCGCCGCCTTCAACGCGTTGATCGATCCGGTTTTCGATCCCTATGTTCCAACCGATTGGGGCGCGATCACCTATCCGTTTGGCGAAGGCGAGCCGGGCGCGTCCGTGCCCAACGCCCCTGACCCCACGCCATTCGCGCTTGCCGCGAGCGCTTCTGGCGAAACCCTGTTCGGAACCAGCGGCGTTCTGGGCGGTGTCGCCGGCGGCGCGGATTCGATAGACGGCGGCGGCGGCAATGATGTGATCTTCGGCGGCGGTGGTGACGATCACCTTTGGGGTGGCGAAGGCAACGACATCATCTGGGCGCAGGAAGAAAATGACACCGTCGAAGGCGGGAATGGCGACGACACGCTGCGGGGCGGCGAAGGCGACGATATTCTGAAGCCTGGCGAAGGCTCGAACTATCTCGATGGCGGCGATCCGCTCACGGCAATAGATGCGTCGGGCATGGACACGGCCGACTATGCGGACCTTGATGCCGGCAAAAGGATCGCGGTCGTCATTGGCGGCGGCGAAGCGATCGAGCGAACGGCTGGCCTGCTCCATGTCACCAAGGAATCGGGCAGCGACACGCTCGTCGGCATCGACCGCGTGATCGGCACGAACGCACCGGACAGCATTGTCCTTCAGCCTGATGGCACAGAGAGCTTCGCCAAAATCGACTATATTGACCTGGGCGACAATCTCGGCGCCGATCCCTCGGGCCGGCGCCCGGTCGACTATCTCGATGCCAGCGCGTTGGCCCGGCCGGTCACGGTCCATCTGGAAGATGTCGCCTCGCAAATCGCCGCGGTGCAGGGCGCGCCGGACCCCTTGTATCTGCGGCACGTTGAAGGTGTTATCGGGTCGGAGTTCGATGATGATCTGTTCGGTATTGCTCAGCCCGATGCATTGGGAACGGGGAGCGCGCTTTACGGACAGGGCGGCAACGATTCGTTGACGGGCGGCGAAGGCGTGGACTGGCTCGAGGGCGGTTCGGGATTCGATTATCTCGACGGCGGCCTTGATGCGAACAGGCTGTTCGGAGGCGACGGTGCGGACAAGATCGTTGCGCACGGGATCGGCGACATATTGGACAGTGGTGCCGGCAACGACATTCTTCAATTCGCGTCGTCTGCCGCCACGATCGAATTCAAAATGGGCGACGGCAGCGACTTGGTCGAGTTCTTGTATGGAGACGGGGATTACACGTTGAGCCTTCGCAACCTAAATCCTGGCGATATCGAAGTCTACGCTGGAGGGCGCGACATCTATAATCCGTGGTGGGATTACTCACTCACGCCAGGCATGCAGTATCAGTTCATCGGTGTCCGCATCAAGGCGACCGGCGATCAGATTACGTTCCTGGAGAATGGCCGCAACATCGGGCCTGACGGGAATGGCGGATCGGTGGCCTACAATGAAGGCTACTATACTGGCTTTCCATATGGTGAAACTTGGGAGGGCGACTATCCCGGTGAAGGCAAGCTGGACAGCGTCCGATTTGCGAACGGGACGGTGTGGGACCAGCATGAGTTCTGGCGGCATATCGAGGTGACTGACAGCTGGGGCTATGACTTCGACTATGCCGGGGACCGCCCGGATTCGGAATTCCTTCAGCACGTTACTGAAACCTACCTTCAAGCCGATGCCGATTACGCGGCAGGGCGCAGCGGCGGCGGATCGAATTTTTCCGCACAGTTCGGCGCCCCGCAACAACTCGCCTATCAGACCGAGGCGTTCGACATGGAGGCGCTGGAGGCGGTCAACGACAATTATGTGCAGCCCGCCTGGCGCTGGGGCTTGGCCGACAGCTGGGTGGCACTCGCCTGAGCGGCGAAAGGGCAGGTTCTTCACCGCCTCCACGGCTGCTGATCGGTTGGGAAATGGGGGCGGGCGGCGGTCATGTCGCCCGCCTCGTGCCGATCATCCGTGCGTTTCTCGACATAGGCTGGCACATAGTCGCCGCCGTCCGCGACGTGCGGCGCGCGCGTGTGGCCTTCGCGGGATTCGCCGCCGAATCGGCGCTAGGCCGTTTCGCCGTCGCGCAGGCGCCGATCTTCACGCATCGCGCGGTGACTTCCGCGCCGGTCCGCTCCGTTGCCGGTCTGCTCTGCGCCGCCGGAATGGACCGGCCGGAGCTGGTGCGGCCGGTCGTGGGTCTGTGGGAGCAGCTGATCGCCAAGGCGAAGCCCGCCCTGATCATCTCCGACACAGCGCCGTGCCTTCACCTCGCGGCCCGGGAACGCGTGCCGGTCATCTGTATCGGCAATGGCTGGACCATTCCGCCGGCCGGCGCCGATCCCTTCCCCGGCGCGGCCGATCTCGATCCGCATGCAGCGCAGGCGCACCAACGTCTGCTTGATGCCGTTCACACGATCAGGCCGGACTCGCCCTGGCTCGATGGTCCCGCGGCACTGCTGCGCGGCGACCGCAATTTCGTGTTCACGCCGCCCATTTTCGATCCCTATCGGCATGATCGCGCCGACCCGCATCACTGGCCGCCAGAGATTTCCGGCCTGTCCGAAACATCCTCGTCGTCGCGAGACGGTCCGGGGCTGATCTATCTTCCCGGCAGTCCCTCGCTTTCGGCGACAGTAGCGGCAGCCGTCGAGCGGCGAGACGGAAGCTTTGGGGGCTATTTCGGCCCCGGCAGCTCGGTATCGGCCAATCGCAGCCTGCGGGTCAGCCTCGAGCCGATCCCGTTCGCCTCCGCCCTGCCGGTCGCGCCGCTGATCATCCACCACGGCGGCCTTGGGACGGCGATCGCCGCTGCTCAGGCGCGCGTCCCGCAACTCATTCTGTTCGGCGACCTTGAGAAGGCTTTCATCGGGCGAGCGGTAACGAATGGCGGCTATGGGCTGAATCATCCAGCACGTATCGACGAGCAGACCACAAGCGATCTTGTCGACCAGATCCGGCGAATCAAGCCGCCCATGTTCGACAGAACGGACATGGCGACGGGCGATGCCTCGTCGTCGCTGCGGGCATTGGTCGCCGCCGCGAACCGAGCGCCCGTTAGCCGGCCCAGTCGATCACCCGGGGACGGTGATTTTCGTCCAGCGCGACGAAGGTGAACAGGCCTTCGGTCACTTTCACCTGTTCGGCGCCGCGCGCGCGGTCGGCGATGACTTCGATGCGGATGCCCATCGAGGTGCGGCCGCGCCGCTCGACATGGGCGTAGACCGAGACGATGTCCTGCAGCAGGATCGGCGCGATGAACTTCATCGCCTCGATCGCCACGGTCGCGGTCGCGCCCTTTGAGGTGCGGCCGGCGACGATGCCGGCGGCGATGTCCATTTGGCTCAGCACCCAGCCGCCGAAGATATGGCCGTTGGCGTTGATGTCGCCTGGGCGCGGGGCGACGCGAAGAATGGGTTCACGCGAATCGGTCGTCATTCTTGTCTTCCGAGAAATCCTGGATGCTTGCGTCATGGCCGGTGCCGGAACTGAGGAACACCAGCCCCATCAGCGCGGCCGCCAGCATCACCGACAGGAAAATGCCGCCGGCCGTGAGTGCCAGGAAGAGAAGCGGCAGCGGCCCGCGCGTCCACTCCAATATGCCAAGCGCTATGGCGGTCGCGCTGAACGCCGCGAATGCCATCCAGATCATCAGCCGGCGGTAGCGGCCCCAGGCGAATCGCGCATAATCGGGATCGGATAGGTCGGGCCGGCGTTCCGTCATCACGCCCCCTTGCGGCGGCGCGCGCGGAACATCAATGTGCTTGTCGCCCCAGCCAGCGAAGGAGCCGGATCATGACGATCGCCGCGGTTATCAAGGGACGCGAAGGCCAGGTCATCAGCATCGGCGGCGACGCCACCGTGGCGGAGGCGATCGCGATTCTCGCCGAAAAGCGGATCGGCGCCCTGCCCGTGATCGATGGCGGCAAGGTCGCCGGCATCTTTTCCGAGCGCGACGTCATCTACTGCCTGGCGAAGGACGGCGCCGCCGCGCTGGACCGCAAGGTCGCCGAAGCGATGACGGCGCCGGCGCAGACGGTCGCGCCGAATCAGGCCGTGCTCGCTGCCTTGTCGCTGATGACGCGCCGCCGATTCCGGCATTTGCCCGTGGTCGAATCGGATTCGCTGATCGGATTCGTGTCGATCGGCGACCTGGTGAAGTACCGAATCGACAAAATCGAAGCCGAAGCGTCGGCCATGCGCGACTATATTCAGAGTAGCTGACGGACTCGGGTTCGGCCCGAAGGCGCGCGGTCACGCGCACGCGTGTATAGGGAGTGGGGTTGGCGCCGAATTGCCCGCACCATATGCGTCATCCGGCATGGGGTTCCGCCCACCGTCACAAAAAATGCAAAATCCTTGTTGACGGGCGGAAAGGCCCCCCATATATGCCCTCTCACCGCAGCGACGCGGGCCACTCGGCTCCCACTGATGCGGTCGCAAAAAAGCAGGACGCCCGGCAGCCCCGGTAAAAGGGGGAAGCCACACGGCGTCCCTGTTTTTGGCTCTTTGACATTGTTGATGCAAGATGAAGGGACATGTGGGCGGCGGCCCCGGGTCCGGCATTCAAGGTGCCGGGTGCTCGGAAAAATCAAGCCGTTCCATAGACCATCCGTTCGAAGCTTCGGCTTCGGTCGAGGTCTTACATGTCCTTCACGTTTCCATACGTGATATATGTGCAGGAACGGCTCCTTGAAATGAGCTGCGTTGCCGGGGTTATTCCACCTCGGTCGCGTGGAACATCAAACTTGAGAGTTTGATCCTGGCTCAGAACGAACGCTGGCGGCATGCCTAACACATGCAAGTCGAACGAGACCTTCGGGTCTAGTGGCGCACGGGTGCGTAACGCGTGGGAATCTGCCCTTGGGTTCGGAATAACAGTTAGAAATGACTGCTAATACCGGATGATGACGTAAGTCCAAAGATTTATCGCCCAGGGATGAGCCCGCGTAG